>Ga0316204_10005811_pt1 | contig 19846 bp, 14 predicted proteins | sample 6monrhotite_MG_2_FD_205661 | JGI IMG/M metagenome (GOLD analysis project Ga0316204, IMG submission 205661) | Microbial mat bacterial communities from mineral coupon in-situ incubated in ocean water Damariscotta River, Maine, United States -... | ecosystem: Environmental > Aquatic > Marine >...
CTCACCATCAGCGACATTGATAATCAGTTTGAACCTCAGAATGTGCTTGTGGATGGGCAAGGAACACATTTGGAGAGTTTGGTGTGCTGTAGTTGGTCGAGGTTGAGTGATAAGGCGAAAAAAACAAACGAGATGCATGTTGCACGAGGGTTTGTTGAAAACTTTTGAGGGGTATCCCCTTTTTTGGGATTTTTCCAAATGCGCAAAAAAAACACGTTTGGCGCCAACCGATCTACCGAAAAGTGTAGATCGATCTACATTTTTGGTAGATCGAATGGAATTTTTTTGAGGCTGGAGACCGTCACCTTCGGTGAGGTCGAGGACGTCGAAAATCGTCTCTGCATCGCGAGACCAAAGTTGTAGTAAACTATCCAAAGAACACATTCCTAGCAGGATTTTTGGTTCCGACCTTCCATTGGCGCATAAGAGAGAGAACAAAATTTTTTCGGGAAGTTAAATTTCGCTCTCTAGCTCACCGCCCATCAAGCCGACCATCAAACCGAGGGTCAGAATGTGTTTGTGGGTGCCCAGGGAACACATTAGGGAAGTTTGGCGTACTGTAGTCGGTCGAGGTGGAGTGATAAGGCGAAAAAAACAAACGAGATGCATGTTGTACGAGGGTTTGTTGAAAACTTTTGAGGGGTATCCCCTTTTTTGGGATTTTTCCAAATGCGCAAAAAAAACACGTTTGGCGCCAACCGATCTACCAAAAATGTAGATCGATCTACACTTTTTGGTAGATCGAATTACGGGCATGAAATTTAGGGAGGGGGGGGTAAAATACTAGAAAAGTGCACCTGAAATTTAGGGAGGGAAGGGGAAAATACTAGAAAAGTGCTGCTGATCGCGCGGTAGATCGGAAATTTCTTGCGCCCTTTTTCCCGCGCTTTTTCAAAAAAAAAAAAAAAAAAGGCGGGAATCAAAGCCCCCACATAATATCTTATCAAGTAGTGGGTATTTTTCTCTCCATTTGCGGTACAAGCGCTATGCTCAGTACGGCGAGGACGATACAGCAGAAAGTTGGCTTGGAGAAAAGGGGGGAGGTGATAGAAGGTGGTCGCACTAAAGCGTGGCCCAAAAATATTTTGGCGTTACTAGAAGATCCCGTACTTGATGAAGGGCGGGACTGGTGGGACATTACTTACACTGTCAAACAAAACCGAACGGAATTTGATACCACACCACTGGGAAAGGCATTGATCGCGGCGGACACTGCTCATCACCGCAGGGTCGGCGTACCTCTGTATCAACTCACGGGAACCGCTCGCAAGAAAGCTGTTGAGAAATGGCGTACTATACAGACACTGAAAGCGAACGGCGAGACTCCAAAGAAGCCAAGGCAACGGACAGCTAGCCGGAAGATTTACTGGAGCAACAAAACTTGGAGTAGGGAGTTTTCTACTTGGATGGGAAAGATGCTAAAAGCACTACGAGCCTGTCTGACTGAGTGTCCGCGAGCCGATAGAATTAAAAGAACGGAAGGTAAGGTAGATGACACTGCCAGTGTTGTTTACGGAGCGTACAACCTGTGTAGTCGTTGCAGGTGTGCTACTTATGGGATGGCGACAGAGAGAGTTAATGCGGCAAAGGTTCGCTCTGAACGTTTTGCGTCTTACTGTTGTGCCTGCAAAGAAAAATCGATTGGTCATTGCCTGCGTTGCATGGTAGTGGACTACCTGGCTCGGGCGCGACAAGCGCACGGAGACATTAGAAAGAGGGATAAAGAAGGGCGCATAGTTGGCTTGAAGCAAGTCCCTTGTTATAAAGAATGCGGGACAAAGTGGAACATAAGCTCCTTGTTTGTGGTTGACAAGCCTCGCGGGGAAGGCAGTACCAAATAAACAAAAAAAAAAACAATTTAATCTTTATTCTTCGCTCGGTTTGGTTCTCACGGCGTTGTCGTGGTCCTGTGTATGTGATTACAGCTCCAGATCGTCTTCTTCAAATGAACCTACATCACTATCTCCTTGCCTGTTAAGTGGTATCTCATGTATGGTACCATTGCTAGCAAGGCTAGCATCTCGTTGTTGTTGCCTTTTTTGTCTCCAGCATTCCAGAATGAGGTAAGTCGCGCCGGTGATAAGACCCGCCACGGACACCACGACAATCCCGGTCACCAGGCTTCCCACAAAGAGTTCTTTATCTGACGGCGTCAAGGTGAATCCGTTGGCCAGGATAACTGCAGCCAGCACAATTTCCACCAAAGAGCATCCAACCAGGGTAACCAAGATGGGGAACTGTGATTGGCAGCAGTACTTCTTGCAACACCCCCTACTCATGTTGCCACGATAATGCAAATTTAACCGATCCCGTGAAGGGTACAATGCAAACTACATTAGAACCCAACCATCCTGAGATAGAGGCCAGTGCCCAGAATTCTAAGCGTTTCTCGATAAAAGCCGGATCCGGTGTTCTTTAATTAAAAACAGAGGAAGAAAATCCCTTGGTGTGACGTGACACTTGTCTTTCGTCACTGGTTGCCTTTCTTGTCGTTCGTATACGCGGGAAAGATTCTGTGCGGTTTGAAGCTTCGGGTTAAAAACTTTGTCAATACCCCCCCCCCCCCTGATAGAGAGAAAGCGCGCGTGAGTCAGGCAAATACCTGGAAACAAAACGTGGAACAAGAAGAAGAAAAAAAAAAGGATGGAAGAACTTTCTTTTGCTGGTAGGGCTTACCACGACGCCCGAGACGCACACGCTGACAATGACGGGCACAGAACCTTCGAGCAAGTGCTTGCTGAGCACTCTTTGGCAATGATAGATCTCGCCATAGCACACGCTCATGACAACAAGACAAAGATCATGAGCTGCACGGAAAAGCTTACAGATTTGCACGGAGAGTGGCAAGGGAAAACTGTTAGCGGGTCCGACGGGAAAGACTGGAAGTTGGCAGCTCGGAAAGCTGTCAGAGAATTTCCACATAACTTTATGCGGCTGACGGCTGCGGTGTTCCCGGGGCGCGGAGAACAGCAACTGACGCAAAAGCAGTGTTGGGGGTTTGTAGACAAGATAGCAGGCGGGTTAGAATCGGGGCTCAAATTTCACGCCGGGCTAAACAGTCTTGGGGGGAACGCTTACAAGCAGTTGAAATCGCAGTACAGAGGGTATGGACGACAGTGCGTCAAAATGCTGGCTGCAGTAAAGCAACAAGGGATCAGCTCAGACGCGTTCTACCGGGCGGCGGCGCATGCAATGGGGTATGCACGGAACTTGGGGAAGATTCTCGACGACCATAGCTAACTTGATAGGGCCGAATGCTGTATCTAGAGAAAGACACGCAAAGACTAGGCCCGTGTAAAACGTAGCAGCTGAAAATTGGCGGACAAATGGCCAGTCAATGTAATGTCTGTGTGTCGCGCCGCCGTAAAGCGGGAGTAATGACATTACCAGCGAGAGTACCCCGTAACTTTGTAGTGATTCGCGGGATATACATTGCTTCTGTCGCCCGCGCAACTCGGGTAAGCAGACCAACAAAAGACCAAGCATCACCAAGCCATAGCCGTGATACCATGCACCGGCAAGGGATGACCAGGCGCTGTCACTGATAATTAAAGACCCCTGAGACATTTTTTTTTTTTTATTTAACCGCCGCCATCCATACCAAAATCCTCAGTCCAATCTTTGTGTTTTTTTATGCTTTCCTTGCTCACTGTGGCAGAAGAGTGCTGAATGGCCACTCGAAAGTCGCGTACTGTCAAAGGCGGATTGCGCAACTTGTTGCCGTCAAGATCGGACCACGCGGCCTCGAAGGCGTCCGGATGCTTGGAGGAGCAAGGGTAGAAGAAGTCCCGCTCTTTGTCGTGGTAGAAATGGGTTGCTTCTCGTACCTTGCGGATGCGTATTAGTTTGGCGGTCTTTACCACCGTAGCAATGTCAGCTCCGCTGAATCCTTCTGTCGCACTCGCAAGCCGTTTCAGCCACTTTGTCTCCATGAACTTCCCGCCATGGATGCAAAAGAGGTCTCGCCGCGCCCCCGAAACAGGAAGCGGTATGTGAATGCGTTTCTCAAAGCGACGCAAGAAAGCCTCGTCCAGTGCCCATGGTAGGTTAGTGGCCCCCAGAACAAGGATCTGCTTGTCGGACTTGGCGGCCTCGGTCATTTGCACCAAAAACTCTGTTTTTATGGAGTCGCGGGAGTTGCCGCTGCTGTCGCTTGTGCCGTCACTGCGAGCTCGACAGAGAGAATCTACCTCATCAATGAATATTGTTGTTGGGCTCCTTTCTTTAGCCGCTTTAAACAGCTCTCTCACCAACCGCTCACTCTGCCCCTGCCACTTACTCAGTAGATCTGAGGCAGAGACCATAAAGAATGTTGTATTTGATGCCGTGGCCACTGCCTTGGCCAAATAGGATTTTCCCGTTCCCGGCGGGCCGTACAACAGTATGCCTGTCCACGGTTCGACCTCTGCTTCCTCGAACAGCTGAGGACAGCGCAGTGGCATAATTGTGGCTTCCTGTAGTGCGTCCTTTGCTGCATGGAGTCCCGCTATGTCGCTCCATTTAACATTGGGAGAGTCCGTAATAATAGACCGGAGTATGGCTTTTCGCAGTTGTGCGTCCCCTTCGTCCCCTTCGTCGTCGCTTTCACCGTCAAAGCCAAAATCGCCGAGTCGTTTTCCTTTGTTGCCTTGCTTAGGGAGAATCTCTTTGATTTCTTCTGCGCGTTTCACGTACTCCTCTAGCTTGTTCATATAAGCTTGGGTGAGTGAGTCGGACGGGCTGTATTTTATGGCCAACTCTAGCCAGCCGAGGCCGCTTAGATAGTGTTTATAGGCGTTACGGTAGTCCTCTGCTTCGTCGGCGTTCACCGCCTGATTGATAAACGTGCCTGCCTTGGCGGCGTACTCCTGCGACGTCATTTCTCTTCAGTGTTCTGAGTTTCAGGCTTTTAAAAACAATCCCCTTTGTTAAGTATTTTTTTTTTTATTTGTCGTCCTTTGCGCCGTGCTGCTCGAGTAAAAGCTGCAGAGCTTCACATTTTTTCTCCCGCGCCATCTTGAGTGGGGGCGACGTGTTGTCTGCCGCCAGATTGGGGTCAGCCCCCATTGCAAGCAGAACTCGCGCGCTCTCCAGCTTTAATGCAAAGCAGGCGCATTGAAGTGGCGTGAGGCCACCCACAAAAGTTAAGACGTCTACTGGTGCTCCGTGAAAAATCAAAGAAGTCAAAAACCCAGGATCATCAACAAAAACTGCTTGATGCATGATGTGCCTTCCTTCCCTATCCCAACAATCTGGCGACACTCCAAGTTCTAACAAAGCCTCGGCGACTCCCCAGTTTCGTGCACGAAAGGCAGAAAATAGGCACTCTTCATCAAGGACATCGAGGGGCGACTCTAGGGAATTCGTGGTGACCAGACACAGATGTAAAAGCTCAGCGTCGCCCCACATGCAGAGTTTGAGGAAGAAATCTTCCTCAAAATGTTGTTCAAGAGTTTCTACGTCAAACACGGCACCGGCCTTCAACAGAGCTTTGGCGCTGTCAATGTCTTGTTTGGTGACCGACAAACAGACCAACGGACCGTGATGTACAACTTCGTTCGGATTTGCCCCATTGTCCAATAAAACTTTGACTGTTTTGGAGTGTTTCTTGCTACAGGCGATTAACAACGGACTGCGCGGTCCCGCAACCGATTCTGCGTAACTCAGTTGGAATGGGCACTTTCGATTGGGGTCGGCGCCTTTCTCCAAGAGTGTCTGTACCATGATCTCGTGCCCTGTAGATGCAGCAACGGCCAAAGCTGTTTCACCCTTTGAATTGGAGGCTTCCGGGGACGCGCCGTAAGACAGTATCATTTCGATGAACCCGGGCAGAAAAACAAAAGATTGCGAAGCGACACTCATTAACAAATGATTATAGTTGCCTTTGTAGTGTTTTAGGCACGCATCAAGGAGATCTTTTCGCGCACACCTGCGGTTGTTAAACAACACAGAATCCTGGTGTCTGGCAGACAATCGACGAAAGCAAAATATATATAGATCTACGCTGTACGGTTTTCCCACTAGCTCGTAAAGGTGAGTGGGATTGAGTTTGGCGCCGTGTCTTAAAAGGCATTGAAGCTTAGGTTTGCACCCCAGCAAAACCGCTGATTTCACAGCTTCAAAGCCGGTGTTTTGCGTCATTTCAACATATTTGCCGTCCAAAAGGAAACGCAGCGTTTCTACCGTTGAATGGTTCACTGTGTACTCAACCGCTTTGATTTCTCGTATAAATTCAGCACCAAGAGTTCTTTTGACTGGCTTCGCGGGGGAAACCCAACGATCCGGCGAAACCGAAAAGAATGATGATTCCGGCCTAACAAATTCGCATTTGCACATGTAAGCTACCACCCGGTGGTGGCACTGGGAAATTGCGTCAAAGAAAGCATGTTTTAAATTTGCTCTCAAGGTTCCCTTTGCACCAGGACTCAATTTTCTGTGAAATGTTACCCAAGCTGCAGTGTAACTCGCGTAATAACTATGATCGTCTTCTGGCCACTCCTTATTACTAAACTTGTCAGACAAAAGCTTTTCCCACAACTTGTCTTTTGTAGCCAACGTCCGGAATCGTTTACACGTTGCCGCGACCCTGCTTAATGCTTTTGCCTTTAACAGAGGGAAGATGCAGTGCAGCAAGACGTCTTTGTGGACGCGGGTGAAATAGCACTTGTTATTCCCCGGTGGAATCGACGCGGGGTGCTGCGCTCCTTCTTTATCTACCCGTCTCCTCTTCAGACCTTCCATGACGAAAGACTACCCAATGTTAAAGACAAAAATTTGTTATCCCTAAAACAGCGGAGCGTGGAAAATAAAATCCTGTAGATCGGCAAAAAGATCGTACCCAAAAAAAAAAAAAAATAAAAAAAAAATCCCTCCCATGTAATTTATTCACGCAGCCACGGATTGGCCTCTATTACTCGGGCATTACGTTCTCCGTAGTCAAACAAAATCTCTTTTCCCTCTTGGATATCCTCGGTTGCCATGAAAGCAATGATAGGCTGCTTTTGTGTGCCTGTCAACAGCCGTGGCTGAGCGTTTGGGTGCAACCTGCTGTGGTTCATCCGCTTTGATATGTGTTGGCTGTCAGTCGCGTCGATACACATTGACTTGTCTGCGTGACGGAAAAAGAATTGATATCCCATTACAATTCCTCTGCGATCATGGTCGCTGGAAACGCTCCGCGCCTCGCGAGCGGTCAAGAGCGTTCCTTTGTACCGAAGTAGCCACGATCCCTTAGAGATGGGGCGCACAGCAAACACCCCAAGTCCCTTTCCTCCTGCATGCTTCACAATGAATGCGTCTTCACCAAGAAATACCGGCAAACGTTTCTTTGTACAATTCCTGCGGCACCGTTTCACCCTTTCCGCAATTCCTGTTTGACCACGTATCATCCTCCCCATAAACAAACAGATTTTTTTTTTTTTTTCATTTTTTATTTTTTTTTTTGCTTTTCCGCCGTCCTAGCGCGGAGAGCAGAATGTTAACATTCATTGTTTCCTGGCATCAGCAACCTTTTGCTGGAGTTTCTTGAGCTCGGGGAAGTCATCCGCGGATTTCAGGGGATACGGAGTTTCGTGAGCCAACTTGACTTTGGGCAAAGGACTTGCACTCTTGGAGACATAAACACGACGATCAGACCCCAAGCAAACATCGCCATTGCGCACGGCTGTGACGTATGCTTTGGTAAGAGCGGCGGAAAACTTCTCATAGTCCGCGCTCGTGGCGTTGAAGGTGTTGGGGTACACCAAAACCTTTTGCGAGGTGCTTTCCGCCAGTGGAACCATGGTTTTCTGTGCGGGGCCACAAGTCTTCATACGAAGAGAAGGTTTTGGAGAATCTCTTTTTGTCGAGCGCTTTGCCATACGGCGCCCGCGGGCCTGCATCTCTTTGCGCTGCTCCAAATCAAACGTGTTGCGCTTCTTGGAGTTGACAATTTTTTCCACCGCCACCTCCAGCCAAGTGTCTCTCCATGTGCCGCGTTGGCCGGGGTCATTGGGGATTGGCTGCTGCGGGCGGCCGTCGCCAGGCAAACGTGGGCGGGTGTTAGGGAGAAATCCCAGGTCGGGGTACAACAGGCTCTCCTCGTCAGCGGGAAGCGCGGCTCCTCCCGCGAGTCCGGAATATCCAGGTACAGGTGACACGGGAGTAGTGAAGAGCTCGCGTGTTTTTTGCCCGGAGGCATCAAAAACGTCATCTGAATGGACCTCCAGGTTATAGAACCAAGGTTCTTCGAACCTAAGCTCGGGGACAGCAGGAAACTTTTTGTTACCGTTCACGAGAAGCGCGCCTTGCGCAAAATTGGTAAACTCGATATTAGGTGCTCCCATTCCAACCATGTGGAACGTAGTTCCATTCCCCATATCCGAATTGAAAAATTGCTGCACCTGGGAATATTCGCCCCCGCTGATCAAGACCACGTTCCCTCCAACGAAAACGGATCCCGGGAACTCCGCCTCCGTAAGAGTGGGGTTGACAACCGTTTTGAGTATGTCTGTAGAAGCGAAGGCAAAATCAGCTTGTGGTTTGGTTTCTCTCACACCCGTTGCGTCCCGAATCAGATAATCCTCAAACGATTGGACTTCTGTTTCGTCTGAACCAAAAAACTCCCTGAGAATCGGTACGGATACTGGCACACTTTCAACAAAAAGGAATAAGCCTCTTGTGTCCAGAATGATGTCAGTGACCCCCTTCTCAGTTACGAGATATCGCATCATAGTTGCGACATTGTTTCTTAGAGCATAGGCTCTGTCGCGGAACACGTCACCAGTGTCTGGCCCGGACGACATGTCTCGCCAATTTGCGCGACCGTCGAAGTCTCTGAAAGAGAACCTCTTCATGGAAATATATCCGATCTGTCGGCCGGATGTGTAGGCAGGGTTCACCAACCCGGCATAAAGCCCCTCTGTAACAAGCGGGAAAAGGAATGACGGAATTAAGTCAGTGTATGGGTCGGGAGTCCAGGGAGCAGCTCCAAAGTAGCACGGCAGAGTGTTCGTCATGTTGCACTGACCATTTGGTACTCGACTGCCAAATAGCGACCAGCGTTCTCCATACGGTGGCGGCACTCCAAAATCGAACATCTCGGTTTCAAAGAAATCTCCTTGGTCACCGGGGTAAAGAGTTCGTGCCATAAGGTTGATGATGCTCGACTTGGTCTGTCCAGAAGTTCTGTAATACGGAACCTTGGCGTCGACAATGTAGTTCTCGCGCGTCAGAGAGTAGGAATACAAGGCAGCTGGGTTAAAGATACCCGGCTCAACGCGGATGTCTGGGAAACGGGGGTGTCGCACAATCGGGAAAACCTCAGAGGGGATGAAGACTCCAAAAGCACTGAAAATTGTCATCTCCTGGTAGTTTGTTCCGCTGTAGAACGCGGGCACGGCCATGTGATTCCTCGTGTGAACGCTACCCGTAAACGATATTGGGGTACCGCTGTTGATTTCGGCGTCGGTTTCGGCGAGATTGAACACTCGACCAAAGAAAGGCCAAAAGGGTCCAGTGTTTCTTACTAGCGATACCACGCGGATAATGTCCGAATGGAATCTGTTGCCAAGAACCGTTTTGGCGTAGTACACTACCGTCTCGATGAATGGCAGGTACTCCATCCCTTCGACCACTTGAGCATGCGTCACGGTCACTGTCGGGGTTCCCGTGTACTCTGCGCGGCCGGTAGTGGAATTGAAAGGCAGGGAACTTGAGTCGTAGTATATGTAGAATTCATCATGCAACGTCTGGTTATTGGGGTCAGAACTCTTGTCAAAGAACGCAGCGCTCAAGTCGCGTGTATCTTGAGGATACACAGGAAAGACGCGAAAAGGGATGTCGTTCATAGCGGCATAGGGCCCGGTAAATCCACTGAACACGACCGTAGATTGTGCATTCACACCAAGGGGACTTGTGGTGCGAATCAATGTGATTTCGTCTATTACACTTTGCGTGTTGAAGATTACATGCACATTGCTTGTCGTTGACACGGGTCCGTTACGCAAAGCGTCCGCAGTCGCTTGAGACAGAGTGGTCCCCGCTGGGTCGAAGGTGTAATCCGAAGCGGGAGAAAACTGTTCTATCAAGGCCACTATGTAGTCAAATTGGAAGACGCGACTGTAGATATCGGTTGTGTTGGAACTGACAAGCTGAGCGCTTTCCAGAAACTCTCTCTCATTTGTTTTGGTAAAGAGAAACCTGTGGCCGGTATCAATCAATAACGTGAAACCTTTACCAGGTTGCATAGCCGTGAATTGTGTTCCGTCTGGTTGAAGCCGCAGAGAATATTCATTCAAATAGCCGTTTTCTAAGTCTTCAACGGGGAGGTCATCGGTGCTCAAGATCGTCGGATCTCCCGCGTTGCCCGCGTAAAGCAGTATTTCAGGGAGCCCGAAAGTGACAGCAAAGGGGTTCAGTAAAGGGAACTTGGCAGGAGAATTGGGCAAGGGCAACCTAACTCGTACGGGATATACACTTGCGTCAAACTCTACAGCCCCCCCGAGCCCGGAAAAGAACAAAAACCTTTGTCCTCCCGTGTTGTCTTTCCACAGCCCGTGCCACGGGTTTGTTTCTGCGGGTCGTTCAGGGTCAACGCAAAACGTCTTGTTGGTGTCAATGCAAAGCACAGAACACGGGTCGCGCTTGAGAACAGTGAATTTGTCTTCAGTAATCACTTTGATGGTCACACAGCAAGGCATCTTGCCCTCCTCGAACTGGAGGACTGGGAAAGGGCTGTTGGGGTCCCAGGAGTGGCCCGTTGGCAAACTCACGGTGTGAGTGTTACCGTCAGTGGAGCAGATCATGATGATTCTTCCCACCATCGATTCGTCGATGGGCAACATGGTGTCGATCTGGTCTCCCATACCCATGCCCATGCCATTGTCAAGTACATGACTGTCGTGAGTGGTCGGGAGCATCCCACTCGAGTTGGTCGTGATCGGTATCCTCATGTCTGTTTGAGACTTGAGGTCGGTAGCCACGACACTTTCTACCGTAAGATTGCCCACGGTGAGCTCTGGGATCTCTCCCTCGACGCTGGCGCCGTCGGTGAAATTCAGCGTCCCTTTGACAGTGAGGTTTTGCACCCAAATCTCATCCTTGGAGAGACTGCCAGAGTTATACTGCCCAAGTGCAATTGTTCCAAGAACTCCGAGAATCAGAGCAATAGAGGCAAGAACTAATCCTGCCACCGCAAGGTTGTAGGCGGAACGTCGCTCTGCCTTGAGCAATGGCTCGTCGTCGAAGTCGTTGCTGACGAGCATGGCTGGTTGTTGACCAAAGTTTTGGTTGATGTTGTTTGTGGCACGGCCACTAGGTTGATGAACCGTGTGTCGCCGATGCGCTTTGCCATTTGATAGCAAGGATTCGGCAAGAGACATTTTTTGGCTCTTTTTCAAAGCACTGCTAATGAAAAAAACGAACCCAAAAAAGGTTCCTTGATTCTTAGTTCAATGTTCACCGCCGAGGGGTAATGAAGGGGGTTCTGGCTGTTTCACTAAAATGGGGCCCCAAAATAAATACAATAAGAAGAGTTAAATGTTCTCTTTTTTTTTCACAGTTCTTTAATCCAAAAGCATTTTGAGTTCGTTCCAGCCACTAACAACGGTTTTAACTTGTGCGCCCATGCGCCTCAGAACAAAGGCTATGGTTTCCACAGCTTTGTCCCCCGACACCAAAATGAAGCTTGGTTTAGCGTCTTCATGCGCCAAGACATACTTTGTAACTGCAAAAGCGCACATCTCAACCTCTGCGACGTCTTTCATGGAAGTTTTGGACTGGGTGAGAGCGGAGTACTGGTCTTGTCTTCCGGGCTTCCAAAAATTGTACTGGCATCCCGCAAAGCCGTGGACTTGCTGCTTGTCGTACACGCGGCCTGCGGCATTCAAAAAGCAATGTGGTTTGTTGTCGCAGTCCACAAGCACATAGGTAACAGCGCCCGGGGGTTCGGACTGCTTCTTCTTTTTGCTGTTTTTCCGAGGGACATCACCACGAGGCGTTCCCTCCCACTTTGGGGGTCTGCTGTTGGTGTTGCACATAACATAACCGTCGTCTTTCAGCTGGTACAACGCGCGATTGACTGTCGTCTTTTCCAAGGATTTTCCATAACCCCGACCAAGTAGTTTGTGGCGTATCTCAGTGGCCGATAGCTTTGGAGAGCAGCCATTTTCGTCAGGGAGTCCTAGAATTTGGCAAATGTCAAACCCGATCAGTTTTGTTGCGGTTTTTTCGTCTTTTATTTCTTCCATGGACGTCTTTTCCCCAGCCAGTTTTCTCACAGACAAAATTCAGACCCTCTTTCAATAAAAGTCTGTTTAGAAACAAACGTAGTAAATATCGGACCGGAGGCAGGCCTAATAATTTACCGGATCTTGGGACTGATCTTTTTGGTGATCTTTCTGACTGTATGAAACAAGCAGTATTCTTATGGGGGCTGCTGGTGGTCGCGCTGCTTCTGCCTGGGGCGGCGTCGACTAGCTGGGATACCCGCAAGCGCTCAAAAAACAAGCGACACATTGCCATTCTGGTGGATGCTTCCGCTTCTGTCAGCGCCACCACTGCTGGAGGGAGCGCACACAACCCAGAAGATATCAAAGACGCCCTCAAGCATGCGTTCTTCAAGTACTTTCCGCACCACGACCCGGAAACAAAGGTGGCGCTGTTTGAGTGTGCCACGCACGCCAAGCTGGTGGCGGACTGGACCTCTTCGACAAACATGACAGGTGTGTACTCAGAGATTGATGGCATGGGATTTGAGTACTCCTACGAAGAGTCCTTCACAAACTGGGAGGCATGCCTGGAGGCGGTGTTAATCAAGAGCCACGCAGATGGCGGAGATTTTCCTCACCAAGTTTTTTTGATGACAGACGGAGATCCGACCACCTACAACGGACTCGAGGGGGCGCCTCCGTCAGACGACATTGTAACTAACGTTGCCAAGGCAAAGAATATGTCGCAGATTCTACAGGAAGCGGGGTCTACTGTTTACCCCATTGGAATCGGGCCACATGTGACTGATCAGTACCTGGCGGAAATCGCGGGACCCTGTCGCTGGGGATGCATCAAAGGCTGGAACTACATGCACGCCAAGGGGTATTCTTCCCTGAAGCGAGCCGTGCGGTCTAGTATCAAGTCGAGGCGAGATACACTGGCTCTGATGAACGAGCAGTTCCCAGGGCACCTGAGATCGCGCTCCAATCAGGCCTGGCTCGCCGTAACTCCAGATGGTGCAGTGTTTGCCCACGGAAGTAGTGCTGCGGCCATCATTGAGGAATTAACTGGAAAGCAGCTTTCGCTTGGAGTGGATTTGATGGATCTGATTCCAGGACGCAACGGTATTGGGGCCAATGTGTTCCGCAACACATTGAACGGGGCTGCCAAAAAAGGCTGGGTTTTGCAAACAAAGCCAGGCGAACAGCTGGTTGCGGATTACACCCCCTTGACCGCCGCAAACAGCGGGAGATCACTCGAGAATGACAAAGTTATGTTTGGGGGATTGATTGAGTTTTCTCGCCGCGAAACACACACACGACAGGTCGCGGGATCGGGTCTGTGTGCAACTGACTTTAAAGCAAACGCAAAATGCGATGGCTTCAACGACGTTCGTTTGGTGAGCGCCACAGCCAATCGAATGGACGATGGAGGTTCTCGTTGTTTCATTGGGACGATGGTGCCAATGGCATTAACACTCGTCATTGAGCCGCTTACGCCGCAGACGTTTGACGTCGGCATTCAAGTTGCTCTCGACGGGGGTAATGCCATGATGGGGACATGTGCCAACTATGCACTGATCCCCGCCTCAACAATGTCAAACTTTGATCTGGATCTTTCCAGTGGAGTGGGTCCTTTTTACAACGCAGAGGAAACCGAAGTAGGAGATGTATGCGGAGATACACGACAGGTGGACGGCAACATTACCATTACCCTGCCGGGTGTAATGGTCCCGTGTCAAGCCTCTGGTGGTGATTCGAATGCGCTTGGGATAGGGGTTGTGATTTCTTGGTCTACGCAAGCTGCCAACTCAGAGAATCCTTGCACTGGGCCAGATGACACGGGCCCGCAGGCCCCTAGCGCGTGTCTCATACAAGAAGCCGTTTTTCCTGGAGTGGTACCAACCGTTGCGCCAATGCTGTCCCCGCCCACGACCGGAGAGCCGTTCACGCAATCACCGGGACAAATCGATGCGCTTAATGGGCCCCAGCTCCCGGGTGTTTCATCGTGTGAATTGACCATAGCAGTGTCAATTGATGTGTCTGGAAGTATAACAGCTTGTTGTGGCGGCGTTCCTGAAAACGAGGTCATTATCAAGGACGCACTGAAAAACCAACTTGGAATAGCATTCAACAACACCATCGCAAGTGTTGCGCTGTACCAGTTTGCCACCGTTGCGTCCAATCTGACAAATGGCTATATTCCCCAAGCGTTGCCTGGCGGAGACGCGGAATGGGCCACAGCGGTGGACTCTATTGTGTTTACCACGGCGGCGCCAGAGTGGTACACCAACTGGGAGGATGGAATCGACATTGTACGCAGGCTTTCCCCAAACCAAACAAAGGTGCCTGATGTGTTGTTGTTTTTCACGGACGGGAACCCAACGGCGCACATAGGCGACTTTCTTCCGGGGTTTGAGACACCACTAGACTTGTCTAGGGCCGTCGATGCCTCCAACCTCATCAGTAGCAACAACAGGACGCGCGTGATTCCTATTGCCACTCAAAACCCGACAATCGCGAACATCGAGGCTATTGCTACTGGGTGTACTGCGGGGGTCGACTGCGTCGAAGGCGTACACTACTACTTTGCTTCCAACTTTTCGGTCTTGGTCGAGAGGCTTGCGGAAGGCTTGGCCGGCTTATGTTGCATTGAGGACTTGGATGAATGCGGGGTTTGCTTTGGGAATGGCACGACTTGCAGCGGGGCTTGTTGCACCAACGAGAACGTCGTGGGCGGAGGTTGCGTGCAAATGCAGCCCAACATGACAGACAACGGTCTCGGGGAGTGCGACAGTCTGAGCGGGATTTTTCAGGGCGCTGGGTCCACTTGCGGGACGGCAATGTGCCCCACGGTGACGACAACAACTGTGATGACGCCTCCGCCAACCACCCCTCCTGTTACGTTTCCTCCCATTGGAATCGACGGGCAATCGAACCCCGGTTGTTTCTTGTCTATAGCGTTTTCGATTGATGTTTCCACAAACGAGACGACCTGCTGCAACGGAGTTCCTGATGTCGGAAATGCTGTGTCCAATGCACTGATAACAGGTGTTGCAAACGCCACAAACATGACCTATACCCAAGTTGCGATTTATCAGTTTGCAAATAACGCAACTAATGTGACTGCCGGGTATATCCCACAAAACGTCCCTGGTGGCACGACCGCATTCCAGGATACAACAAACGATTTCACTTATCCCGTGTCCGCGCCTGACTGGTACCGCAACTGGGAAGACGGGATAGACATTGTTCGCAGAACTTCGCCTAATGTCACTACCATACCAGACGTTTTGGTGTTTTTTACTGACGGAGATCCCATGTCGCATATTGGAGACCCCTCTCCAGGAATCGGCGAAGAGGTAGATCTTCAGAGAGCAGTATCGGCGTCCGACGAAATCGCTTCAAATAACATGACATTCGTGATTCCTGTTGCAGTGAGGGGGTCCGTCAACATAACCAAGTTAGAGTCCATAGCATCGCGGTGCACTGCCGGCCTCAACTGCAAGGAGGGTGTTGATTACTTCTTGGCCGATAACTACACTGCTCTGGGGGACACTTTTGCGGCGTTGCTCGTGGGTGTGTGTTGTAACAAAGACAGGGACAAGTGTGGTGTGTGTTTTGGGGACGACAGTTCATGTTCCTCTGCTTGTTGTATCCCGGCAACCGGCGATTGTGTTCAAACAAGGCCTCGTCCAAAAGACGATGGTCTCAACGAGTGCCTACGTCTCACGGGAAATTACATTGGAGCCGGATCTAAGTGCGAGAATGTGACGTGTCCCGATCCAACAACAACGACAGAGCCTCTCACAACAACTACAACTGTAATGAACACCACAACTACGGAACCTCCTACAACGACGATGAACACCACGACCACAGAACCTCCGACAACGACGATGAACACAACAACCACGGAACCTCCGACAACGACGATGAACACAACTACAACAGAGCCTCCTACGACTGTGACAAACACCACTACCACGGAGCCTCCTACGACTGCGACAAACACCACCACTACGGAACCTCCTACGACTGTGACAAACACCACCACTACGGAACCTCCTACGACTGTGACAAACACCACTACCACGGAGCCTCCTACGACTGCGACAAACGCCACTACCACGGAGCCTCCTACGACTGTGACAAACACCACCACTACGGAACCTCCTACGACTACGACAACGGCACCAACCACAACCGCTCCTCCCACAACCACCGGCGACGACAAAGTTACGATTGTGCCGGTTGGGACGGTGCAGCAAACATGCACGGGAGAGTTTGGTGTGGATACAGGAAACGGCACTGTGGTTCCAGCTGCAAATTTGGAGGTACAGCTGACAGACGCCGAAGGAACAGTGTTTCTTGCTGTCACGGACGAGAATGGAAACTTTGAGATTCCCAACGTGGCCCCCGGAAACGCATGCGTGCTGGTGCTGCTTCCGCCTGGGTTCAATATCACAGTCGACAATCCGATCTGGTTTTTTGTGCCTCTTCCGGAGAATGGCACGTGCTCCGTTGACCCGGTTCTCATCACTGTGACCAACGGAACAATGACTACAGCACCGCCTCCTCCAACCGAGATGCCGCTTTCTACAGGCGAGATTGTGGGTGTCGTGCTTGCCATTCTTGCGTTTGTGATTTTGATTCTGTTCCTTTGTGTGGGATTGTTCCGCCGCACGACGCCGCCCACGACTTATGCCGTGGACCGCGCGACAATTGTGGACCTTCGCCAGGGTGGCGGGGGCGATATACAAGTGCAGGGTCGCATGCCAGTGAAGTACGACAGTGCAACCAGGAGACGTGCTAAGCAATCGCTCCTCCCTATCACAGCCAGGCAGTCGGTGGGGCGTAATAACAACAACAATAACAACAGGTACTACGGAAAAGACACCAGGAAATGGAAATAGATCGGTCAAATGGCTGTTTAATTGGGCGCTGTCGGGCCGCGGAAAAGTATATTTAAAAAAAAAAAAAAAGGCGCAAAAAAGCGTGCGTATACATATTTATTCACCAATTGCCTCCTTGTGCATACTCTTTGGTATAAGGTATTGTAGTATGAGAACCCTGATGCGATCGTAGATCTCCTCTGTTTTGCCCTGCAAAAGATCTAGCGCAGACACGCCATTGGGCGTAACATAACTAGGGTCTTCTCCTGCATCCAACAGGACCTGTACATTGGTGACGTTGCCTCTTTCCACTGCCATCATCAATAAGCTGTATCCTTTGTCGGCTTCTTCCTCCGCTTGCTTTACCTGGGCTTTTGTGTCTTCCCCTATGGATTTGTTGCGGGACCGTCGTCCATACCGGATCTTTTGTGCATCTTGCTGCTTTTTGCGATCGACAGTGAGTCGCTGTGTGATCTCCTCCAGTTGTTCGCTGAGTTTTTGTGTCGGTACGACAAGCGGGTTGTCGTCTTTCTTCCTAAAAGCAAAGGGAACATCGTCGGCATCGGTGTCAGATGTTGTGATTGGTTGGAAGCGGGAGTTCCACAAATGATTCAGTCTGTAGGTGCTACGGTCGGCCTTGGGCGCTTCAGGTCTGTTGTTTTCAAAACGCAGAGCGACGGCGCGCAGCCTGTGGAACACTTCGTTGACTGTCCGCATGTGTAGGGCGCCTATGATCAGCCACATGCCAGAGTGAAATACGAGATTTTTGACAATTTTCTGCTGCCCTGTGATAGGATCCGTCACCATGGCTTTCCACATGGCACCAGGAAAGCTCCCTGGTTCGTATCTTGTTGTGTGGGGATTGTCTATTGCCATGCGAGCCAAGTCAATTTTGCAACCAAGATCGCCGTGGGCAACAATGTTTTCGCGCCATACCTCCTTGATGCAAAGTCTGGTTTTTAGTGTAGTCATAATTGGTGTAGCGGGAAGGTAGCCACATCCAGGGTACCAGTCGTCAAAGTCTGTGCCTTCAGGCATGTACATTTGCTGCATTCCGTTGATGAGGTGGGCGTAAGCATGACACGACCAAATCCCTTGCGCAGGACTGAGGGAGCGGACAGTCACCATGTTTCCGGACCAGAAGATCAATGCGGTCGTCTCATCGACCATGCGACAAACAAGGGCTGCAAAGTTTGACAGATCAAGTTTTGCTGCCGGAAGCTGCCTCACAATAGAAACCAGGTCTAGTGTGTGATCCTCGATACTTGCGGTTGCCTTGGAGGCGCGAGTCTGGCGCAACCGCCTGCTCTCTCTTCGTTTCCGCTGTTCTTCCCTCTCTTCAAAAAACTTGCAAGTTGTCACAACATTGGCAACCTTGGCATATGGGGTGGTGGTTTTTGGCAGTGGACCCAACTTCATCAACTCGTCTCTCGCCCGTTTCAAGTTCCTGCCGTCGACAGTGAATTGCGTAGCGCGCGGCCGGTCTTTACGCTTTCGCTGGCGCATTCTCAGTACCTCTTTGTCTTCCTCTTCTTCCATTCAAACCAGTTGTTCCAACCCCTAAGTCACAGCAATTTTTTGTGTGCCTGGGGGGAAAGCAAAAAAAAAGACACAGGCTGAATAAACTCGTTTGGGTATAATTTATTCAAACAAAAAAAAAAAAAACACAACAAAGGGAGGTAGGAAGTTGTGCATTCGTCTCTAGCATGCGGCCTGCCGCTAGAGTTTATAGCAAAAACGAAGCCAAGCATACAATAACTCCGGCAAACCCGAGGCTCGCAGTCAGAAAGTTGCTTGTGCTCATGTCAGGACGGGGTGGGACCTCAGCCATGATGATACTGTCAATCCACGCCAGGTTTCTTTTGACATCGACGTAGATGCCGTACTCGCTAGCTACAGCACACAGAGGGTTGTTCACCCTGGTACCAGAGGAAACGATGCCGGCCAGGACCCAGTCGGGTGACTGTTGAGTTCCAGCATTGATCACCAATGAGCTGCCGGAGTCGCCCTGGCAAGAATCTTTGCCAGCAACACCGCCAGCACAGATGGATGTGATAGGGACCGTGAAAGGAGCAGTGGCGTCACATGTGCCGTAGGGCACATAGGGAACATCCACCCATCGGAGTTCCTCGACCTCGCCGCTGGAACCGCCACTGTTAGATACGGTGGTTCCGTAGCCCGACACAATGTAGTTGCCTGGGGGAGGAGTGGTAGTTTGGGTCCGCGGAAGTTGTATAGCCGTGATTTGTGGGGAAAGCACGATCTTGCGGTTCAGCTTGATGATGGCAAGATCCACCAGAATTGCACTATTGCCGCTGTTGGCACTGGAGTATGTAGGATGAACCCAGATCTGCGACCCGCGCAGGTTCTCAGGAGGCATTAACTCTATGCCAGTTCTCACGTCGACGCTGGCGGGATTCACCACAATGTCAGATGACATGTCTTTGACACAATGCGCCGCAGTGAGAATGTACTCGTCGTTCAGAATAGCTCCTCCGCACAGACTAGAAGACTGCACCAGAAGTCCAACTTGCCAAGTGATGTCGGGGAACTGTCCACTAATCACCTTTGACCCGCCAACAATTCTCTTGTCATTCCGAGCCACTGTAGGGTTTACAACCAATCCTAACACACATAGCGCTAAGAGTAGGTAAAGTTTCATACGACAGAAGCAAAAAAGAGTGTTTTTTTTTTTTTTTTTTTTTTTTTTTTTGTTGTTGGTTTAGGTGACAAGTGAGTTAGGGAAAAAAAAATAGAACCGGCGAAGAGATAAGTTTAACGAGC
>Ga0316204_10005814_pt1 | contig 19839 bp, 20 predicted proteins | sample 6monrhotite_MG_2_FD_205661 | JGI IMG/M metagenome (GOLD analysis project Ga0316204, IMG submission 205661) | Microbial mat bacterial communities from mineral coupon in-situ incubated in ocean water Damariscotta River, Maine, United States -... | ecosystem: Environmental > Aquatic > Marine >...
AAACCAGAAACCAAGTGGTGCACCGCCGAGGCTAAATTTATCAAGAAAGCCGCGAAACAAAATTCCAGCGCCAAAGGAAGCGAGAAACCAGATTGTTAGGAGGGCGACCGTTAGTCGCTTTGTCGCTGCCCAATAGGCTTTTTCGTTTATTTTGTCGCTCATAAAGTCCCCCAAAAGCATATTTTCAATTCAGACGCCACGGTTATATGTTAAATTACAGAACGGTAGAACTCTAGCAAGGAAATTTCTTATCTCTGGACGGTCCCCTAAACAAAAGGGCACATGTAATCCGCATTAGGGCTTTTCATCTTGGCGGGCAGTCGTTATAGGGCAAGAATAACCGCTTGAGGGTGAGTAGCTCAGTTGGTTAGAGCCGCCGGCTCATAACCGGCTGGTCGGGGGTTCAAGTCCCTCCTCACCCACCATTTTTTGTTTAGCGGCGCAAAGACGCGCCTCCGACGGGGCGGCGAATGATAGCCGTGACGCAGTCGCGCCCTTGTTTCGGTTCGAGTTTTCACCCCTCCCCTCCACCACCGCCCTTTCGGTTTTTTAGTTATATAGACATCGCTCCTAAATGTAGTAGGGATGTGAAGTAAAATTTGTTGAGCATTTAAAGGCAGGAAATTTTACGATGAAGAAGCGTCAATATTTAGACAGTCAGATCATGGCGATCTTAAAGCAAGCGCAAACGGGCACGCTTGTGCCCCAATTTTACCGAGAGCAAGATATAATCCTGATGTTAACCCAACCCGCAACAGTATGAATATGTGGAACGCTATAAGCTTACGGTCAGGTATGATTTGCTCAATCAACACATCTTCGCCGGCATTGAGAACACGCAAGATTCGGCCATAAAGGGGCTGTGGAATTTCAACAATGACAAGCCTAACATGGTTATAGGCGAATAACACATACTCATCGCGAAGCCTCCTTTAGGGGGAGCTAAAAAACACATGACAACAGCCGTTTAAGTTAGGTCTACATCTCACCTTTTTGTCTTATGTATATCTACGATTAGTATGCGGTAGTTGATAGAAACTTGATGAGTAATTGGGCGGCATCCTTGTCAGTGAATTGAGATGTTCGTGAAACCGTTTCACCTTTTCGCAAATTAACTAAACTTGTTGCAAGAGGCCTAAGGTTATCAGGGTTGTCAACCAATGAAATCCAGTCTCCGCCGCCCAAATATAAGATGGGGCGATCTGTCATAATATACTCTGCATATTTTCCAGGCAAGGCGTGGCTCTTGTCTGGCGTGTGTAAAACCAAGGCATCGGCACCTGCCTGTAGGGCTCTTGATGTATTTAAGCTTACAGCACCATGAAGGACTGTGGGCACAATAGAGTTTTGTGCAAGGCTTGTTTCCTCGGTCGTTAACGGGCCGGCAATATGCAGGACAATATTTGGCTTCTGAATAAATGCGGCTTGTAATACAACGAGCAATGCTTCCAAGTTCCTACGCCTGTCTGAAAGATTAAACCCCCCAGCATGGACAAGATTGAATTTAGAGGTTTCAAACTGATGTGGTGGTGGGGGCTTATCACTAAAATGAGAAAGAGTGCACTGAGGAGTATTTTTTGGCAGATAGTTTTGTATTTCTGCCATGACGGTCTTAGACACAGCAACAACTGCCGTACATTTGGACAAATACGTCTTTGCAATGCGCCTTTCGATTTTAGCGCGTAGATTTGAACGCTCCAATATGTCCCGATGCGGAAAATCAACCCATGTGTCACGAAATTCAGCCACCCAAGGACAGCCGAGTTTTTGAGAAAGCATAGCACCTGCATAGTGTACGGACTCTGGTGGGCTAGTTGTTAATATCCAATCTGGATGTATAGCGGTTTTCTGGACGGTTGTGACAACGTCTTTCGCCCAACGAATGTCAGGGTCAGGCCAAAACAACCATTGCCTAAATATTTTTTTAAAACCTTCCCACGGGGGGGGGGTAATACTATTATTTATAGAAGTTTTGTTGAGACCGCGGTTGATAGGTGTGTTGCTAACGGTAATGCAGTCCTGGTCATCAAGCGCAAATGGTGTGACGAGCGTTACACGATGCCCCAAGGTGCGCAGGGCTTTCGTGTAGAGCATAGGCCGTCTAGCGCCTCCAGAGCATTCAGGGGGATAGTGGCGGGTGATGAGTAAAATGTGCACATTTAACCTTGATGAAACAGCATAAATCAAACCATGATTATTGCGTTTAGGGTAACGCATATTTCTCTTTTATTTCAATATAATAAAGTATAGAGATACGAAAATAAAGAGGAGTATTTATGTCACAAGAAAGCAACGAATATTTTTGCCACGAAAGTTCCTATATAGATGAGGGAGCAAAAATTGGCAAAGGTACAAAAATTTGGCATTTTTGCCATATTTTGCCCGATACGACAATTGGTGAAAATTGCTCTCTTGGCCAAAATGTAATGGCTGGTCCGGGTGTTGTCATTGGCAATGGATGTAAAATTCAAAACAATGTTGCGTTATATAAAGGCGTAATCCTCGAAGATGGCGTTTTTTGTGGCCCTTCAATGGTCTTTACCAATGTGACGACTCCCCGTTCGGAAGTAAACCGTCAAAGCGAATATTCGCAAACTCTTGTGCGTAAGGGCGTGACCATCGGCGCCAACGCTACGATTGTGTGTGGACATGAGCTAGGTGAGTACAGTTTTATAGCGGCAGGTGCCGTGGTTACAAAAAATGTAAAGCCACATGCGGTTATGGCCGGTGTCCCCGCAAAGCAAATTGGCTGGGTTGCTCATAGCGGCGAAATGTTACGGGCTGACCTCGTATGTCCGCGTACGGGTGATGTATATGAGGTGATTGAGGATAACTTACAGCGTAAGCCGTAATTTTTAGAAACGTTTTGTGACAGAGTGGGGCTTGTGTATTTGTTTGCGCACATATAAGAACCCGTAAATTTGAATTTTATTTTGGGTAAATTATGAAAATTTCGGTAAAATTAGCGGTCGTTGGATGCGGATATTGGGGGAAAAACCTTGCCCGAAATTTCGCGGAACTTGGGGCACTTAGCGCCATTGTTGACCCTAACCCCGATACGGCACGTTTACATGCAAGCACGCACAATGTGGCGGCCATGGATATGGCCCAGGCATTAGCAGATCCTGCCATAGACGCTATTGCTATTGCAGCACCAGCAGAATTACATAAAAAGCTGGCCCTAGAAGGCATTGCGGCAGGCAAACATATTTACGTTGAAAAGCCGCTCGCTCTTTCTGTCTCGGACGGAGAGGAAATGCGAGACGCTGCCAAGTCTGCGGGCCTAACATTGATGGTGGGGCATTTGTTACAGTATCATCCTGTCTTTGCGGCCTTACGCGAAATGGTGCTGTCTGGTGATTTGGGTAAGCTTCGTTATGCCTATTCACACCGGCTAAGCATGGGTAAGTTTAGACTTGAAGAAGATGCTTTTTGGTCATTAGCACCCCATGACGTGTCCATGCTACTAGCTCTTTTTGACGAGGAGCCATCTGAGGTTCGCGGCAGTGGCCTAGATTTTGTAACGCCTGGGATTGCGGACGAAACGCGCCTTGACCTTGTGTTCCCAAGCGGCGGACGCGCCCATGTTTTTGCATCTTGGTTGCATCCATTTAAAGAGCAGCGCCTTGTTGTTGTGGGCGAAAAAGCTATGGCTGTTTTCGACGATACTATGCCTTGGGAAGAAAAACTGGCTGTATATCATCATAAAATCGATTGTTCGGACCGTGTGCCAGAGCCAGTAAAGGCCGACGTGAGCTATGTTGTAGTACCTAACGGCGAGCCACTAAAATCAGAATGTCAACATTTCTTGGATTGTGTGACAAATAAAACAACGCCAATTACTGATGCAGAAGAGGCTTTACGCGTACTTCGTGTACTAGAAACGCCGAACCTGCCAACCGCCTAATACATATAAGGATAAAGTCATGGGAATAGAATTCATAGATTTAAAGGCGCAAAGAGCGCGCCTGAAAGACGAAATCGACGCAGGCATTCAAAATGTCTTAGAGCATGGTCGGTTTATTATGGGGCCAGAGGTAAAAGAATTTGAGCAAAAACTTGCTGATTTTGGCCAAGCCAAGCATGCGCTTGGTTGTGCCAATGGTACAGACGCTTTATTATTGGCAATGCTTGCATGGGAAATCGGGCCAGGTGACGCCGTATTTTGCCCGTCCTTTACATTTTGCGCTACAGCAGAAATAGTTGCAAATGTAGGCGCCAGCCCTGTTTTCATAGATGTCGACCGCGACACCTATAATATTGATCCAGGGGGCTTGAAGAAAGCCATTGCAGAAACTAAGGCTGCAGGTAATTTCACGCCGCGCGCAATTATTGCCGTTGACCTATTTGGACAGAGCGCCGATTATGCGGCGCTGTCTGCTATCGCCAAAGAAGAGGGCTTGAAGCTATTATCTGATAGCGCGCAAGGGTTTGGCACAACAGTAAACGGCAAACATCCTTTGCATTGGGCAGACTTGACGACTACTAGTTTTTTCCCCGCCAAACCGCTAGGATGTTACGGGGACGGCGGCGCGGTTTTAACGGATGATGACGATCTTGCTGCTGTTATTAATTCTTTGCGAGTTCACGGCAAAGGTACGGATAAATACGATAATGTACGCGTAGGGGTTAACTCTCGCCTAGACACATTACAGGCAGCAATTTTATTGCCAAAGCTAGCGGTGTTTGCCGATGAAATAGAAAAGCGTACAATTGTCGCCGGACGTTATGTGGATGCCCTTCGTGGGCACGCCAGCCGTGTACCAACCTTGATGGACGGGACAATTTCGACATGGGCGCAATTTACTATTGAAGTCCCAGATCCGATGGATTTTGCAACTAAACTTAAGAATAAAGGTATTCCAACGGCTCGTTATTATCCTAAGCCTGTTCATCAGCAAACGGCATACGCTCATTACCCTGTGCAAGGTAATGGGCTAGGGAATACTCTTAGTTGTATAGAACATATTATTAGCTTGCCGATGCATCCTTATTTGGATGAGGACACGCAAGACTTCATCATTGAAACAGCAAAATCTGCACTAGCCTAGCAGGTGTTTCGTAAATTTTGGCGCAGTAGCGTCAAGTCCCCCGTAAAACAACATAACAAAAAGGCGGGGCTTTTCGCTAAGGAGCCGCCTTTTTAATGAGCTAACCACTAAAAAGATAAGGACGCGTTACCCGCCTAATGAATACGAAAACCCTCAAAGGCCTAGGCGTTAATATCTTGTCGAGCCCTCCGACAAAGTTACCAGGCACCTAGTTTTTGGCTTAAGGGTGAATTATACTGCGGAATAAATTTAGTAATGAGCGCCACTTTTTCCTAAGGAACCGCTTAATTGCATATTTAATACCAATATTTTTTGGGTTAGCCACTGTTATGGTATGCGGGTTCGGAATATAAGGAAAATGGCCTGATATTTTGGCCAATTGCGAGCATGTGAGTAATTGCGTAGATGGTTTAAGTTTAATTTTTTTAAGCTGTTTTTCGAACGTTTGATCCACGAAGGTGCCAAAGCCTTGCCACATGTATTTTTCGTTTGTGGCAATTTCTGCGAACGTCGTCGCTATCATTTCAGAAATTAACGCGTCGTTTTTTAATGCTTTAACCACTTCGTCGAGATTTGAAAGATCCTTTTTTAGGGGGATGTAATGCCGCCACGGTTCCAAAACGTTGGAATAATTACCTTCCATCAAAACATTTGCTGAGCGCAAACAGATAACCTCAAAAACCCGAGGAGGAATGATACTCATACTGCCAGGGGCAGGTTGTGTATTGCGTTTAAAGAAATCCGTGTCAACGACTTTCCGTCCATCCCATTTTTTTCCTGAGCTTGGATGTTTGTTCAATTGTTCTAGGGTGTTGTACCAATTGGCCATTGCACCATGTGGGTCAAGGTAGTTAACCTCAGATTCTGTGCCGTAAATAGCGCGACACCTGATTAGGAACTTCACCCAATCTCGCCCATATATACGATCCCGCTCTCGAACAGAAAAGTCGGTTTTAATCCATTTTTTTTTCAATTGCTTTTTCAACCGTTTTGCTAGATCAATTTTCAACGTAGTGATTTCGCCAAACCAATAAGGGTATTCGCGTCCACGGTACCCTACGGCAGTTTTTCGGCGCGACAACGGCACCGTTTTTTCCATGTTAAGCCAAGATGAGGCATATCCGGCAAGGTAAGAATGAATTTTCAAATTAGGCTTAATCCCCCCATATAATTTTTTTGCCGTCTCAAGGGGCATGATCGAATAAACAGCATCAACCCCAACTCTTTTAATAAAATCGCGCATCAGCGAGACACGCCTGTAATCATCTTGAATGAATTGAAAAATAGGGCCCTCAAACTTCCTCAAACGGTCAGCGATAGTATCGGGCAAATACCCGGGCAGTGTCGGTATAATGGAGTAATGAATAATAATGAAGTCAAACTGTTCATAGGGGAAATCTTCACTAAAACCATTTGTTAGTGAGTAAGGAAAAATGGGATAGTTGCTATGATCGAGAAAGGCATTAATGCTCTCAACCGTCACAGCGCCCTGGTTGATAGAATAGTTGCACAACATAAGACCCTTAGGCAGGTCCGAAACTTCTGTATAATTTGCCATTTTTATAGCCCCTATATTTGCGGTAAGTTACTTATTTGTTGTTGAGATAATGCTGTAACAGTGCTTGATAGGGACTTAATGTCACAATGACCTCTGAAATAGAAGTTACTTCATTCTCAGGGATTGTGCTTAAATACTTTATACCAACCCTATCGTCTAATAAACGTTTAATGTCTTTCAACAATATATTAATCGCAGATGTTAAGTCATGTGATATATGAACAACAGGCTTCTTGCCTCTCAATAAATATTTCAATTCTTGTAAGTAGCCACTTAGTATTTCACTAAAGATAAGTGCCTCAGGGTCGTATTTTTGCACAGATATATTCCTAAAATAAATTAGACTGACCGATACTATTCTTATAGAGTCAAGTCAATAATAACAAGCGCGAATAAACTAGCTTTGTAGGGTTGAAGTTATGAATATCTACGTTGGCGATTTACATGGAGGTAGGCCAAAAATGCGAATCGCTTATGTGAGCTCAACATTTGACAAGCGACATCGGCGACGCGTGAACTTTCTACAAGCGCTTATTGACAGCGGCCATGAGTGCTTACTGGTTGTGCTGGATATTCACAAAGGGTTGGTTAGTTTTCCAGATCAAGCGGTAATAATTTCTAAACCTGATATGGGTGCCAGTTTTTTTGCAAAAAAACGCTCCGCGAACACACTCAGGGCTTCGACCATTAGCGTTATTGAAGATTTTTCTCCGGATTGTGTAATTTGCCTAGAGCCGGAAAGCCTTTTTGCAGGTGTGTATTTTAAGAAAAAGTATGGAACTCGATTTATCTACGATGTTCAAGAATGCCATGGGCATACGACAAATGCGGGTAAGCTTAGGCGGTTATGGGTGTATAAGGAAGAACGAAAGTCTTTGCCGTATATCGATAATATATGTGTTTTAAGCGACGCTATGCAGAACCAATTCGCTGGCAGGTACACAAAACTACCTCCAATCAAAATACTTTCAAATGCATTTTTCCACAAAGTAAGCCCAAAGTACAATGGTTATTTGCACGCTGAGGCTGCGATAAGCCGAGATAAAAATATATTACTCTACCATGGTTATCTAACGCACCACAGAGGGTTAGAGTGGTTGGCAGAATTTGCTAATAATTTGCCAGATAATTGGCATACGGTGATGATGGGATGGGGGGAGCTAGAGCCAGCGTTACAAAAAAAAACCAATAGGCAGCTAAGTGTTATTCCGCCTGTCCCAGTTGAGGATTTACTGGACACGATTTGCGGAGCTAAACTGGGCGCTATTTTGTACGATAAAGTAAATTTAAATCACGAATACAGCACGCCGAATAAACTTTATGAATATCCAGCGGCTGGCATCCCCATTGTGTGCGAGCATTTACCCGAAATTGTTAAAGTTGTTGAGGAAAACGAACTTGGATGGGTTGTTTCTAAAACAGATTCGGCAGACAAAATTTTGCAAATATTTTCAGATGGGAATGCGACGGACTTAGCCGCAAAACAAATTAATTGTTCGCAATTCACGAGCAAAATGTTGGAAGATAAAGTAGACGATCAGTGGGTCGATATTGTAACGAATAAACATATATTGCCTAAGTAACTGAGGAGGGCGACGCGATTTCTAAATCTACAAAACATGATTATGCAGCAGATATTTTAGCGGCACGCAATGAAGCGTACTCCTACTATCGTTCAAACGCGGACGATATTGAGGAAGAAACCCTGCGGACCATCGAAGCCAACCAAGTTTTGGCACAAAAAATTATAGAGACAAGGCGGCAAATTAATGACTTTCCACTTAGGGTGTTGTTTATGTTGCCAGACATAAGCCTATGGGATGTTTACGCGCCTATTTACCGGGCAATGGAGAGTTGCGTAGATTTTGACCCCTTGGTCGTCGCCTTTGAAAGAGTGGATATTACCGGTGACACAACCGAGCAAGAAGTGCAAAGCTTCTTTAAGGCGAACGGAATTCGTGGGTCCTATAGTAGCAAAGCCGAGTCGAACACACCCTTATCTAACTATCAACCTGATGTGGTATTTTATACGCTTGGAACGGCAGCATACCCTTCCGCATATAAAATTGAATTTACTAGCCGCTATTGCCTGACTTGTTATTTGTCATATGGGTTTTTGCTGGTAAACGAGCCGGAGTATCAATTTGGACAAAGCTTTCATCACGCTGCTTGGGTTATATTTGCCAGTACTCTCCGTGAGAAGAATGAGTATGACACACGCACGAAGCGGCTATCAAGTAACTCTGTTATCACCGGTTATCCTAAATTTGACCTTTATCCACCTGTGCCCACGGTAGCTCCAAAAAAACCTTGCGTGATTTGGGCCCCTCACTGGACAATTGGGCTAATTTATCCAGCGCTTAATTTAGGGACTTTTGCTGATATTTATCAAGACATGGCGGCGCTGATGAAAGACTATAGTCATGTGGATTTTTTGATCCGCCCTCATCCTAATTTACGTTATGCCTGCCAAGAAACAACCTTTATGAACAACGCCACATATGATAAATATATGACCGACCTTGCGGCTATGCCTAATGTGTCAATCATGCATGATGGTAATAATGTAGATAAGTTTATCACATCATCAGCAATGGTTACGGACAGCGTTTCGTTTTTAGCCGAGTATTTGCCGTCTACGCGACCATTGCTGTTTTTAGACCGCAAAGACCGCGCGTTTTTTTCTGGGGCAGGCGAGAGTATAATTGCAGCGCATTATACTGGTAAAACTATTGGGGACATTAAGGGGTTTATCGATGAGGTTGTCATAAACCGCGATGACCCAAAGGTGAGTTTACGGTCAAGTGCGATGAAACATGGCCTTAATATTGGTGCAAATTCCGCAACCAGTAAAATTCTTGGCTATCTAACACGCTCACTTGGCCTTCCTAAACACACAAATAACATTGACGGTTAAATCATTGGCGGTGATAAGCTCTTGTGTTTCCAACAATTCATATCCTGAGGCTTCAATCGTGTTGAGATATAGTTCTTGGTTGCGATAACAGGCTATATAATCACCTTGTGTGCTGATATATGTTTGCTTGGTGGCCAAGGTGTCTTTTGTAATTAATAAGCTGCCGATTGTTGATGCAGCCGCAATGCCTGTTATGGTTCTTTGAAAGTTTTTAGGTGTAATTAATGCGCTCGTAACACCTAAACACATAATTAAATCAAACTCATTTGAATACGTTAAGCTCGTCACTGATTGTGCTAAAAAATTTATATTTGCGCCCTTTTCAAGCGCCTGTTTTCGGTTTTTGGCCTGGTCTAGAAGGTATGGCCCAATGTCTATGCCAACCATTTTTTGTGTGTGTTCCGAGGCCACAAAGGTGTACCGCCCATCACCGCACCCCACATCTAAACCGCGGAGAAAAGGTCCGTAATTTTTAAGAATGTTTCGTAGATTAATTTCTTGTTTATCGTAATAGTCTGGGCTTGCTAAATACGTTGTTTGCGCATCTTCCCAATAAGCAAAGGATTTGTCTTGGTCATCACTTTTAGTCATGAGGCTTCATTTTTTGAAATTTTTGTCATCAAAACACTATAGTCTTCAGGTGTATCTACTTCATAGCCAATAATTTCACAAGTTTTCAGAGGCAGAGATTTCTCAAGTTGTACATAAACTGAAGTATTACGATCTCTTAAAATATTCTTTTCTAACCACGCCAAATTCGCCCACTCCCAATCGCTAGCTTTTGTACGAGAAAACCCAGTGGCGCATTTTTGTGTATCTCGATGGACATAGACGCAGTCTTGGGTTTTTGTGTGGGTGACGGCAATAATCGAACCAGTTTTCTGCTCGCACTCGACAAGGAAGTTACTAAAACTGTTCGGTTCAAAATATATATCTGCGTCCATATACAAGACGGGGCTATTGATCCCCACCGCGCCCATGACATAACTTGTTAGGGTTGTTGTGCTACGAAAGGCATGGTTTTGAACAAAGATTACATCCTTACGAACTTGGCTTACATAATCTATAACATCAGCTGCCATGAAGCCCGTCACTACGCGTACATTGGGTACATTGCGCAAACGATCCAACAAGTGGCCGATTAACGGTTTTCCGTTCACCTCTATTAGACATTTTGGTTGGCCAAACCCTAGCCGCGTTCCCATTCCGGCGGCGGCGATTACAGCGTGTTCAACAATTTGCATAAGGCCCCGCTCTCATAAACCACATAATCAGCTATATCTAATAACCCGCTAAAGGGTTTGTGAACACCCCCATAAGCAATGCCACAATCGGCTACTTCAAACATAGGCACATCATTGGCACCATCGCCAATCGCGATGATTTTATCAAACCGTTGCCGCAGTTTGAAGGCCGCCGCACTTTTGAGGGTTAATGGGGCTAATGCCGTAAGGTATCCATTTGTCTCTACGGCACTGTTAGCAAAAACTTCACAGCCTAACTTCTTGGCGAGAGGCCCAACCCAATTATGCAAATTGCCTGTTGCGACGAAACAATGCTGTTTATTATTCGATATGAAATCTACTAAGTTTTCGTCCATTTTCACTTGTTTGACAACGCTACGTACATGCTCGGCTCTTATTGAGCGCAACATAGCAAACCGCATTTTAAATGATTCATTAAACGGAATTACACCCTGTATAGTAAGGTCTGTTAGAATTTTTATTTCGTCTTCTAGTCCAATTGCGCGGGCAATAGCGGGCAGGACTTCTTCTTTGGTGATTGTTCCGTCCAGGTCAAATAAAAAGGCACGGCCTACCATTATTGCTGTCTTTCTATCATGGCATAATGCTGCACGGTTTCTGTGCGGTTGTTTAAACCGTCTTCATAAAGTTTGTGAAACTGTACGGCATCAAAGCCGTTTTTATACAGCGAGGCGCCAAACAGTTTGTCCAGCTCACTGATTGTGCGGTAAATGGCAGAGTAGTTTTGATCTAAATCTTCAGACCAAAAATCTTTAAGTGTCAACCTGTCCGTCATTGCAATGGGCTCTCGAAGGTATATGAGGCAGTTTGGCTTTGCCAAATTACCAATATCTCGCAAACATGAAATGATATCCTCATCATTTAAATATATAAATACGCCAGCGATAATGATTAAGTCAAAGCCTTGGATATCATTTGCGGCCAACTGACTTAAATTACCGGCGCCAACAGTGTGAAAGCTGGTATTGGGCAAATACTCACTGCGTTCTCTGGCGATTCGCAATAGGGCTTCGCTAATATCGGTACCGACATAGGATGAAACCAAAGGCGCTATTGCGGATGCCCACCGCCCAATTCCACACCCAATATCAAGAACATTCATACCGACGCTCAGGTTCAGGGTCGGGAGTATTTTCGACTTTTCGTAAATGTCTCTTTTGTGGGCAAGCTCAGGATTATTATCTTGATATAAAACAGATGTAAACGGAGCGCTCGGGTCGTACTTTTGCCCACGCTGTTCAAAAAACGCGTGAACGACTTTATTGTCCAGGTCAATTTTTTCTTTACTAACACGCGCCATTATATGTTCCCAGTAAGAGCGAGCACCTTAAGCTAGGCAAGAATTGCCCTAAAGCGACGCTTATATATACGCTGGTTTATACCCTTTCGATGTTTTTCTTTAGCTCATCGCTTAGATTTTTTGTAACATTTCGCGTATCGACGATCAGAGGCACAGTCTTAGCAAGAGCTTCGTAATCCACACATGTGTGCCCAGTGGTAATAATTACGGCATCATATTGGCTGAACTTTTTTAAATCCCACGCTACGGACTTATGACCGTCTAGCTGCGGATACTCATGCAAGTAGGGAACGACCGGTACATAGGGGTCATAAAAATCAACGTCAGCACCATTTTTTATAATTAAGTCATAGACTTCCATAGACGGACTTTCGCGCATATCGCCAACATCTTCTTTATAAGAAAGGCCGCAGAGTAAAAGTTTACTGGCGCCAAGGGCTTTTTTCTGTCGGCTGTTCAGCTCTTCCATCAAGCGCGTAACCACATGCTGCGGCATGGCAATATTAATTTCTCCAGCCAGCTCAATTAGACGTGTGGGCAGATCGTGCTCTCGCGCTTTCCAAGTTAAGTAATAAGGGTCAATACGGATACAATGCCCACCTACGCCTGGTCCAGGGTAGAACGGCATAAATCCAAATGGTTTCGATGCGGCGGCGTCTATAACATCCCAAACATTAATATCCATTTTATCAAAAATAAGTTTGAGCTCGTTGACCATGGCAATGTTGACCCAACGGAAAATGTTTTCGGTCAATTTTGCCGCTTCCGCGACGCGTGTATTGGGCACCATAACGGTCTTAACAATTTTATCATAAACCGCTTCAGACATATTGCGCTCAGCTTCGGTGTCTGCGCCTACGAGCTTAGGGATTGTGGCTGTATCAAAGTCAATATTGCCCGGATCCTCGCGCTCAGGGGAGTAGGCTAGTCCGAAGTCTACGCCAGCGGTTAACCCGCTTTCTTCTAAGATCGGTTTCATGATTTCCGCCGTTGTACCTGGATAGGTAGTAGATTCCAAAACAATCAGCTGGTTTTTACGGAGTGTCTTTTTGAGAGCTTCACATGTGGCTTTCACATAGGACAGGTCGGGGTGGTGGTATTTATCAAGAGGGGTGGGTACGCAAATCAAGATAGCGTCCGCATCTGACATCCTGGTAGGGTTAGCGGTGGCCTCAAACAAGCCGCCTTTATTCATGTTTTCAACACGTACATCTTCAATGTGGTTCATGCCAGAGTGCCCGGCATTGAGCTCGTCAATCCGCTTAATGTTCACATCATAACCTATGACTTTAACGCCCCGCGTTACGAATGCTTCAGCTAGGGGTAGGCCTACATATCCCATGCCAAAAATCCCAACGACAAGGTTGCCCGCCTTTATCTTGTCTAAGAACACTTTTTCCATATTTAGCATTATAATTACCTTGTTTTATTATGTGATTGATTGCGCGATAAGCTTTGTAAAACCAAAATACTAATGGATAAGCCCCAACTGAAAGGCCTTTTAAACGGAGGTTGGTGAATTTACAAGAACTAGTTTACAACAAATTTAAAGACTATTTATAGTTTTTCATATAGTTTTTCATATAGTTTTTCATATAGTTTTTCATATAGTTTTTCATATAGTTTTTTTCAAATTTGAGAGGCTTGATTCCTATCACGATGGACAGCAAACCCAAGGCGTTTCACGCGTAAGAGCTAATCAAAACACCCGCCAATATGGAATACATTATTGCTTGTACATTGGTTTTTCCAATGATAGGTAGTGCTGGCAAAACTGACAGTACGGAGAATAAACATGCCTCAACCTTATTTAAAAACCAATGCAATAAAACGAAACCCAAAGCTTATTGCTTTAGTGGTTGCCGCCACTATGCCTTTCTCTATGGCTGCATGTGAAAAACAAGGTCAGATTTCTGGGAACGAGGTTGCAATATCTGGGGTGGAAACATTTTCATCTGATAAACTTGAGACATATTCAATTACGGATTTGCAGGCCTTTGCCGATCAAGGTGTCACCGAGGCCAAGTTAAGGCGATGTGAAAGAGCGTTAGTGGGCGGTTTGAAAACAACGCCTGCCCAAACTTCGCAGTGGTGTCTAACCGCAGCCAAAGAAGGGTTGGGATTTTCTTACATGCCTGTTGCAACGGCGTATGCGGAAGGCGTGGGACTGGACAAAGATTTGATCGAAGCTGTCACATGGTATGAGCGCGCCGCAGAGCTGGGCAATTCCAGCGCATTAGCGGCTCTTTCCGATGCTTACCTTTCGGGCGGAGAAGGTGTGACAAACTATGAATTGTCAAAAGAATATGCAGAAAAAGCGCTCACAGTTGGCGAGGCTTCAGGGGCTTTAAATATAGCTAAAATGGCATATAATGGGCTTGCTGGGGAACGAAGCGTCGTTAACTGCGCTGCATATGCGAACCTAGGGCTGAGACTGTATGACCAGAGCACTGCTTATACGGAAGGCGTTTATGACGAAACGCGTGCGGCCTACGTATTTCTACAGGATATTTGTGAAAAAGAGGCATCAAACACCCAAAGGGATGCTGCTGCTAGGCTGTTAAATAAACTTCAGTCACAGTATATGGGCCGCTAATATTAGGAAACTATTGCAAAAATAAAGCTTTCTTGTATGGGCCGTTATCACTTACGCGTTAGTGTTGTTGGTTGTCTTGTGCAGGTGTTGTCGCTATACCGTGAATGAAGAACTATAATGAATAAACCCATCAACCAAATGAACGCCGTGCAAGATCTCTGGGGCGGTATTGCTAATGCACAAATCTGGCTGTATTTGGCCAAGTCTGATATTCGTGGGCGCTATCGCCGTACTGTGATAGGTCCGATGTGGACAGCGTTAAATGCTTTGGTTTTTGTGGTGATCATTGCTTTGGTATATTCACAATTTTGGGGGCAGTCTCCGGCGGAATTCCTGCCTTATGTGGCTGCTGGGTATTTTGTCTGGATATTTATTTCCACATGTTTTTTGGAGGGGTGCGGCATATACTATATCTCGGGGGCGTTTTTGAAAACAGCGCCTATTTCGCCTATTGTGTTTAATATGCGCGTTATTGTGCGCAACTTAATCGTCTTTGCCCATAGTTTGTTTGTTTATGTGTTTATAGCATTGTTTGCAAAAGTCTCACTGGTAAACATTCTTTGGGTGGTACCAGGCATGTTCCTGCTTGCGTTATTTTGCTTTGCCATGAGTGTGATTTTATCAGTGTTGTGTAGCCGGTATAGAGACTTTGAACAGGTGGTAACATCTGTCATACTTGCAGCATTTTTTGTTACACCTATACTTTATGAAGCTTCGATGCTCGGTGAGAAAACGCCACTTATTTTGCGGTTAAACCTGTTTACCTATTTAATAGACATTGTACGCCAGCCCATGTTAGGTTATCCACCGAATTTGCAATCCTATATGATATGCGCTCTGGCCACACTTGTCGCGCTGATCATTGCGCTGGTCACCTACAGCATGACGCGTAAACGTTTGTACTTGTGGATATAATAACATGTCACGAATATTAGCAGAAAATATTAGTATAGAGTTTCCAGTCATTGGCGCTGATCGTTCTTTTCGTAAAGAGGTCATTGGTGGTAAAGTGGGGGGGCTGTTTCGGAGGAAGGCTAGCGGCAGCCAAAGACTAACCACTGTCAAGGCTGTTTCTAACTTGAGCATGGACTTGCGAGATGGAGACAGGCTCGGGCTGATTGGCCACAACGGTGCTGGAAAAACAACCACTTTGCGTCTGTTGCTTGGTAATTATTGGCCGACTAAAGGAAAGCTAATCATTGAGGGCAATTGTGTGCCGTTGCTAACGCTAGGGCTTGGAATGGATCAAGATTTTCCAGGAACTGAGAATATTTTTCTTTGTGGGCACATGTTGGGGCTGACTAAAAAAGAGCTTGATGAACAATTTGACGATATTTGTGCATTCACAGAGTTGGGTGAGTTTTTAAATTTGCCTATCCGTACTTATTCCGCAGGAATGTTGTTGCGCTTGAGCTTTGCGATTGTTACAGCGAGTACGCCAGATATCCTGCTGCTTGACGAGATTTTTGGTACTGGCGATGCGGCCTTTCACGCTAAAGCAAAAGCGCGAATGGATAATATGTTAGAGCGGACGAATATCCTTGTGTTTGCATCTCATTCATTGCCATTAATCAGAGAGCAGTGTAATAAAGTGTGCGTTATGGATAAGGGGCAATCGATTTTCCTTGGAGACTTAGAAGAGGGAATCGCTTTTTATGAAAATCATGTTGTGAACGGTTAAGGTGCCGATTGTGAGCGCTTGACTAGAAATTTAAATTGAAAAGTTAATCTAAAAAAGGAATAGAATTATGAAAGCTTTAGTTATTGGATCAGAAGGTAATATTGGTAAACCCCTTTGCAAACATCTCAAGGCGATGGGATATGAAGTGTTATCAGTTGATAGCCGCCCCAACTGGCGCGAAGGATATCTAATGGCGGATATCAATCATCCTGCCGATTTAATACCGGCATTTGAGTGGAAGCCCGATGTAGTATTCGCTCTTGCGGCTATGGTTAGCCGTGTGACCTGCGAACAGGCGGCGAGTTTGGCGGTTGCTACAAATATGACTGGTCTACAAAATATGATTGAGTTTACCAAGATGGTAGGCGCGAAATTCATATACTTCTCTACCTCAGAGGTTTACGGGCCAAATTGTGATGTTATGGACGAGATTACAACAACGCCCGAGCCGAACAACCGCTATGGTTTGACAAAACTTCTTGGCGAGAGCCTTGTCGAACATGATGTGAAATACCATAACCTGAAAGCCGTCTCTTTACGCCCATTTATGATGTATGATGAAGATGAAGATTTGGGGGACCATCGCTCCGCCATGATCCGTTTTGCTACTAACCTTGCTCTTGGCAAACCTATCGAAGTACATGAAGGGAGTGCGCGCGGCTGGCTTCATGTAACCGACGCGGTTCGTGCTATTGAAGCGACGGCTCACCATACGGATGAATACGGAGTTTATAACATTGGTAACCCGGATATTATTCCAATCTCCGATATGGCCGAAATGATTAGAAAAGAACTGAACGCGTCTCCAGATTTAGTTAATGTTATTCCATTTCCAGGCCAAATGACAGCAGTGAAGCAACCTTCTCTTGACCGGATGCAAAACATTTTGGGTGTAACGCCAAAGGTCGACCTTGAAGCTGGCATTAAATTGGTTTGCGGTAAAATCGTCGACCGTATTAATAATGATCCAAATTTCAAATAACGATGAAAATACTCACCATAGTAGGAGCGCGGCCGCAGTTTGTTAAGGCGGCCGCCCTCAATCGTCTCATTCAAAAAACTGACGGTGTGAGCGAAGTTGTTGTTCACACAGGACAACACTACGACCCGGGAATGTCAGACGTGTTTTTTGAAGAACTGGGCATTGAGCCTGCTGGGCATTATTTGGATATAAATGGCGGCAACCACGGCGATATGACGGGGCGAATGATGGTTGCCCTTGAACCTGTTATGCTCACTGAAAAGCCTGATTGGGTGTTGGTTTATGGAGACACTAACTCAACTTTAGCAGCTGCGATTTGCGCTGTTAAGCTTCACATTCCTATCGCCCACATAGAGGCTGGTTTACGATCTTTTAACAGGAAGATGCCTGAAGAATTAAACCGTATTTTAACGGATCATGCTAGTGATGTTTTGTTGTGTCCAACCCACAGCGCCATGAACAATTTGAAAAATGAAGGCCTTTCAGGAAAGGCGGTGCTCTCTGGAGATATCATGTACGATGCGTCATTGTACGCCCTTGAGGTCGCAAAACATAAATCAACTGTTTTGGAGGACTTAGGTCTGTCAAAAGAAAGTTACGCATTGGCAACCATTCATAGAGCTGAAAACACGTCCGATGCTGAAACCCTTGGTTCAGTTTTGGATTATTTAAGAGCCCAGGCAAAAGGCCAAAAGCTGATACTGCCAGTACATCCGCGGACAAGCAATGCCGTAAAGAAATTTGGCCTTAGCTTTGAAGGCATTGATATTTGCGCACCCGTTGGCCCATTGGATATGGCCATGCTAACCGCAAATTGTAGTGAGGTCTTCACAGATTCTGGAGGGTTGCAAAAAGAAGCTTATTTTTTCCGCCGCCCCTGCACAACGCTACGCGATGAAACGGAATGGACTGAAACCATTGAAAAAGGCTGGAACCGACTTTGGAAGCAGCCGGTCACTCCAGTGAAACAGCAAGAAATTTCGGAATATGGAGACGGAAGAGCTGCGGTGGATATCTTAAAGGTCTTGCGGGAACATTGAGAAAATTAAAAGTATACACATTTCAAAATGACAAGAAAATTGAAAATCTGCGTACTTTATTTCGAGCAAGACCCAAAACGACTAACAGATGCACTATATGATCGGTTGTGGGGTTGGCGCCGCGCCATTAAAGTTCATGTTAGCTATGTGAATTTAGCATTTTGGTTTCCTATCAAAGCCGTTAATCGCTCTAACTTTGATGTTTTTGTGTTGGATACAACATTGCTCCGTCGACGCTGGAACCCAGTCCTTGTCAACGATACCTTGGGGCGATTACACGAAATAGAGACAAAAAAGAGCTTCGTGATGGCTACGCCTCATGATGAGTGTAGTAGTTCGGACGCTCTAAATACGATTTTAGCAGCGGCTAATTGCCAGCATGTTTTTAGTTGCGCTGAGCGACAAGACCATCCAATAATTTATCCAGAGCCAAGACAATTTACTGTGTCCACTATTTTGTCCGCATACATCAGCCCTCGCCTTAGAAGTTTGGCTGCGCGAAAGGTTCTGCCGCTAGAGCGCCGAAACACAATTGTAAGCTACCGAGCCAATCATTATCATCTGAGCCTTGGGTTGGCTGGGTGGGCCAAAGAACAAATTGGCCGGAAATTTGCTACGGTTTGCGAGAAAAAATCTGTACAGCATGATATAAAAATAGGCGCACAGCACCGGCTTGGAGGTGCTGCTTGGTTAAAGCTTTTGCGAAACAGTCGTACCGTCCTGGGGGCGCAAAGTGGCAGCACGGTCCTTGATACGGATGGTTTGCTCAATTCGCGCCTACAAGTAGCTAGCGAAGAGGAACGGCAAACGTTTAACCATAATCCAAAGTTATATTTCGACAATCAATACGAAAAAATAAACTTACTAACGCTATCGGCTCGACATTTAGAGGCTGCCTGTACACTGACGCCGCAAGTTCTAATGGCAGGCGATTATAATCAGATATTTGTGCCTCATAAGCATTACATTCCTGTTGCGGCAGATTTTTCAAACGTTGAACAAATTTGTGAAAAATTGGCAGATATAAGCCGGTTAAACGTTATGGCGACCTCTATGAAAAAAATGGTTTTAACTAATCCAGCGTTGGACGAAAAAATATTTTTTTCAGAATTTTTACTAATGCTTGATCGTCTTAAAATTAGAGGGGAGCCCACTTTTTTTGCACGTATATTATTATATATTACCCATATAGCCCAAAGAATAAATTTAAATGTACAACGAATATATCAAATGACAAAAACATAGGGCGCTCTCCACTGATAGTTGTTGTTTGAACGTCAGACGAGCAACCCCTGCCTTTTAGCCTGCCTAAGGCAGCCTTACCAAAGCCTGCTACTGGCAGGACTGCTTTTCTTATTTGTTTCATATTTTTAGCATTAGCGGGAATACTTTACTCAACGGTTACTGATTTTGCTAGATTTCTTGGTTGGTCTACGTCTGTACCTAGAT
>Ga0316204_10005815_pt1 | contig 19832 bp, 11 predicted proteins | sample 6monrhotite_MG_2_FD_205661 | JGI IMG/M metagenome (GOLD analysis project Ga0316204, IMG submission 205661) | Microbial mat bacterial communities from mineral coupon in-situ incubated in ocean water Damariscotta River, Maine, United States -... | ecosystem: Environmental > Aquatic > Marine >...
ACTCAGGAGCGCTGAAGTACGAGCGAACCCGCCTTGCGGCGAGGCAGCTGACGTCGCAACACCCTCTCCCGTGAGGCGCTGGGACGTCGCGTTCCTCAGAGGTACGCCTTCGCGGTTGGCGCGCGCCGTGCGGCGCGGTTGGGTGAAAGATGGGGGCTCAGGGGCGCGGCGCCACGAACCCCAGAGGTACGCATTCGGGGAAGGGCAGCCCAGCCAACGGGCTGCGAGCACACCCTTGAAGGGTTGAGCTGGGGCACGCTTACGACACGCGACAAGAATGTCCCGGGAGATCCATGACCCAGCGTCGCGCAAACACACCCTTTAACCGATTCCCAGGGCTCCGAGGAGGTCGGCATGGAGCTTGCTACGTAAATCGGGCACACCGAGGGGTCATATGTTCTCAATGCTCGTCCTGGTCGCGCTGAACACGGACGCCGATGCCCGGCCCTGCCCCGGCGGCAACTGTCCTCCCGCCCGCGACCTCCAGCGAGTATTGGACTCTCCGCAGAGCCGCCGCCTCCCGCCCCGGACGCGGCCGATGCCGCGCCCCCAGAACATCGGGCACATCGAGACCGACTCCTCGGGCGACGCGACGGACACCGTGGCCGATCCGGAGACATCGACGGACACCGAGCCCGAGGCTGAGACCAATACGGACGCGGAGACCGTCGACAGCAGCGCCGCCGACGTCGAGTATGTCCCGCCGACCCACGCCGTCACCGACGGCTACGCGCTGGCTCGCGACCCGGACGACGACTACGCCTCCACCGGCGATCTCGTCCCCGTGGGCACCGGCGTGAACATCCTCCAGCGCGACGGAGACTACGTCGAGGTGAGCGAGGTGCTGCCCGAGGGCTTCTCCGGCCCCTCGCGGACGTGGTGGACCGCCGAGAGCAACCTGGGCAGCCCCAAGGAGTTCGATCAGGATCTGGTGCCCGATCGCCTCATCGATCTGACCGGTCTGACCGGCCTCGACCGCACCATGGCCATCATCTACAACACCAAGGGCCTCTTCATCGAGGAGGAGGCCGAGCGCCTGGGCATCGACGCCTCCGCGCTGGCCGGGGTGCTCAAGGTGGAGGCTCGCGGGGTGGGCTTCAACGACGACGGCACCCCCATCATCCGCTTCGAGAATCACCACTTCGCCCGGTACTGGGGCAACGACAGCGACGAGAACCGGAGCGTCTTCGATCAGCACTTCCAGTACAGCTCCAACCGGACCTGGGAGGGGCACCGCTTCCGCGAGAGCACCTCCGATCCCTGGATGTCCTTCCACGGCGACCAGCACAAGGAGTACCAGGTGCTCTCCTTCGCCCGGGAGATCTCGGACGAGGACGGCCTGCTCTCCATCTCCATGGGCGCGGGTCAGGTGCTGGGCTCCAACCACGACATGCTGGGCTACGACAACGCCCGCGAGATGTTCGACGATCTGAGCACCGGCATCGAGCCGCAGCTCGACGGGATGGTCGCCTACATCGAGAACTGCGGCACCTGCATGACCGGCCTCCGCGCCGACAACTACACGACCTTCGCCTCGGGCTACAACGGCAGCGGTCAGGCCGCGACGTACGGCGCGCTGATCGAGGACGCCGCCGAATCCTACGAGCGGATCCTCCGCCTCGTCCCCCCGCCGGAGAACAACTGACATGCTGCTGCTTGCGATGATTGCGGGCGCGATGGCCGCTGAGCCGACCTGTCCCGCTGGTGAGGCGCTGGTGTTCGGCTGCGTGCTGGAGGACGGACAGCCGCTCGCTGTCTGCGCCACCGCCGATCTCTCCCCCACCTCCGGCGGCGCGCATGTGCTCCTCGGCAAGAAGGGCAAGGCGCTGACCTTCCCGCAGGCGCCCACGGAGCGGCCCTTCCGTTACGACCGCTACACCCGCCCGATGACCACCTACCTCTCGCTGGACTTCGAGCACGAGGGCGCGCGCTACCGCATCAGCGACGACGAGTCCGAGGGGCAGACCTGGCGCGGGCTGGTGATCACCCGGGGCGAGAAGGAAGAGTCGCTGAGCTGTGAGGCGTCGAGCGTAACGGGCTCCCTGATGGCCCTGGAAGGCAAGCTCCCGGAGCCCCCTCCGAATTAGGCCGTTTCAGCGAAAGAATCGTGCCGTGAGGGGGACAAATTCAGGCCGATCCGCGGGCTACCTGAAGGACATGATCCTCTTCCCGCGACCCCCTTGGCTGAAGACCCTCGAACCCCACCAGCTCAAGCGCTGGATCGACGCCGCGCGGCGCGGTGAGTGCGGCCCCGTCCTCACGGATGAGCAGCGCCTCCAGCTCGGAACCCTGCTGTACCCGATGGAGGAACAGGGCGAGCTCTACCAGGACGATCCGCTGAGTGATGGGGCGGCGCTGGAGTGGGCCCCCGAGTGGCGGCCGGTCCCCTTCGCCCGCTTCCGCCCGGCGTCGGTGGCGGAGCTGCCCTGGACCTTCGAGCGCCCCCGCTTCGCGCACGCCGCCGAGCGCTGGGATCCTGAGGAGCGGCTCGACCTCGGCCCGCACGATGTCTGGCTGCACGGCCCCTACGGCGACTGGGACGACTGCCGCTGCTTCGACGAGCCCGTCCGCCCGGACGACCTCCGCTGGGAGCGGGAAGAAGACGCCTCGGTGCTGGTGATCGACGAGGTCATGCGGGTACACCCGACCCACGCCGTCTGGGACGAATACACCGCCCCCGAATCCGACGAGCTGTTCCAGGCCTTCCGTGAGGCGACCGGCTGGCTGCTCTACGACGAGGCGATGGCGCGGGTGCTGCTGGAGCCGCTGCGCTGCCTGGGCTGTCAGCACATCTTCGAGTTCGACTACAACGTCTCGGCCCGGCTGGCCCCCGTGGAGCCGCCGGCCTGCCCCGCCTGCGGTGGGAGCGCGCTGGCGCTGGCGCACGACCCCGCCCCGGCGAGCCTGACCCCGACCGAGTCAGCCCGGCGGCTGGTGGAGGCGCTGGTCGCGTGTGGGGCGCTCACCCTGCGCGGCGATCCGCCCCTGTCGGCGGTCCGCCGCGCCCTCGCCGCGCCGATGCCCCAGCGCGCGGCCGCGCTGGCTCGGAGCCTCCTCGCCGCCGAGACGGTCGAGGAGCTGTACCTCTCCGACGCCCACCTGGACCTCCTGCTAGACGCCTGGTGATGCCTCCGGGATCGCGAACCAGTGCAGGTGGGTGGTGAGCTCATCAACATTCAGACGCCTGCCGATGTCATCGAAGGTCATGGTCACCAGCGCGCCGTTCTTCCGCAGCGCCCGCAGGCGGCGGCTGTATCGGGAGCGCCGTCGGAAGTGAACCGGCAGGTGACCGCTGCCCCCGTGGCGGTTCGCCAGCGCCAGCCAGCGCAGCCCGAGTCGCTGAGCGAACCTGGTCATTGCCTTTAGCACCTGCTCCCTCGCCGTCGCGTTCTGCTGGCGCAGGTAGAGCCCGTTGAGCATCATCGCGGGCTCGCCGTTCACCAGCGCGAAGCTGCCGAAGACGAAGCCGACGGGGCGCCAGCCGGAGGGCACGAGGGCGGCCGCGTTCTCCCGCTCCACCAGGAAGCAGAACGACAGCGGATCCTTCCACAGCGAGAGGATCCGCTCCCGAACGGGCGCGCTGTAGCCCCGCTGGCTCTGCCAGCAGCAGGAGGCCGCGTCGGGGAAGCGCAGGAAGGTGAACAGATCGAGTCGCTTGTCCAGCCAGCGCAGCCGGAGCCCCGCCTTCCCCAGCGAGGTGGGGTTCTCCGGCGTGGGGCAGCGCCCCCACAGCAGGCTCTCCGCGAGCTGCGGGCCGTCGGGGAGCAGCTCGGTGAATCTGCGCGTGTATCGCTTGTCCACCTCGCCGATCGCCTCCGCGGCCGCCAGCAGGGACACCCAGGTGCGGGGCGTCCAGGCCGTCGCCCCGTGGGCCAGCGCCGGCGGCTGGTGCCAGCGCAGCCGCCGAAGCAGCAGCGGTCGCCGCGCCAGAGTGTGCGCCAGATCGGCCAGATCCAACGCCATGAGGCCCGCGACCTCCGCCTCGGTCTCCGCCAGGAGGCGGTCGTAAGGCGGCAGCGTCTCGCGGTGCTTGACCTCCAGCGTCAGCTCGCTGAGAGACTGGAGGTTGGGGAAGGTCGTGTGGTGAGCCAGCAGGGCGTTCATCCACTCCGCGCCCGCGTCCGCGCCCAGGCGCCGATTGACAAGCCTCGCCAGCCGCGACCAGCGCTGGGTGGCGGCGGCCGGCAGCGCGCTTCGGAGCTCGAGCTCCTCGATGGCCGCGCGCTGTAGCGCTGGGGAGAGCGACATCAGGTTCAGCGTCTGGAGCGCCTTCCCTGGATCCAGCGCCGCCCCCATTCGCAGCGCCGCTTCGGGCGCCGCCTGATGCTTGAGCGCCGCGGAGAGGGCGTTCCAGGCGACCCCCCCGCTCAGGTGGGCCAGCGTTCGCAGGCGGATCGTCAGCGTGTCCTCCGGCACCGCGCTCGGGTCGTTGAGGGCGATCCCCAGCGACGCCTTGGACGCGCGGGCCAGCACGCGGCGGCGGGCGTGGCTGTCGGCTTGAAGGGACAGGGCCTCGTCCCAGCGCGCCCGGCCCGGATCGCGGACGTCCGGGCTCCGGCCCGCGGTCTCCGTGGCCGCCAGCGCGAGGTGCGGCGGCAGCGCGGCGGCGACCAGCGCCTCTCGGCGATTATCGAGCTGCCCGGACCACAGCGTGTCCGCGCCGAAGGTTCCCAGCAGCAGCCGGAGCTGCAGCAGCGAGTCCCGCAGCTCCGGCGCCACCAGCTCCGCCAGCCGGCCACGGTCCGGGGCTCGCGCGCAGGCGCTCAGGAAGGCGCGGCGGTGATCGGGGAGGAGCGGCGCCCCCCGAAGGCTGGCGCGCACGGCGTCGGCGGCGGCGCGCAGCGCCGGCAGCGGCCACGCCACCGCCGTGCTCGGCGGTGGCGCCGCCATGAGGCGCTCACAGCGGGCGTGGCGGTGAACCGGCAGCGCCCGCAGGAAGCGCGCCGCGGCGTCCGGTCGGTCGTCGTGGTGCGCCGCGACGACCAGCGCTTCGAGGGCCTGGAGCTTGCGGCTCTTGTACCGGATGGCGCGCCAGGAAGTCCACGCCGCCTTCTCGCCGCCCAGGCGCCACATCAGCGGCGCCTGGGCGGCCAGCGCGGCCTGTCGATCAGCGCCGTCCAGCGTCCAGATGAGCCGTCGGAGCCGCTCCGCGAGGACTGGATCCGGGCGCGTACGAGCGGCCAGGGCTCGCAGGCAGTCCACCACCAGCGGGCGCGAGATGGGGAAGCGGTGGGCGTCCTCGGGGCGGCCCACGTAGCGCCGCCGCTGGCCGCTGCCGGTGACCCCCGACGCGGCCAGGGTGATCGCGTTCAGGCGGTGGCGCCCCCAGATGGCCTGGGCGTACTCGCGCGCGCCGTCGACGTGGCCCCGCTGGAGCAGGGTGCGGACCAGGTCGAGGGTGGGGATGAGGCTGCCGGAGTGCAGCAGCCAGATCGCGCAGTCCGCGCCAGCCGGCCCGTCGAGGCGCTGGAGCAGCATCTCGCGGAACAGGGCGCGATCGGCGCGGGTCCGGTTGACCTGCTCCAGCGTCGCCAGCAGATCCGCGCGCAGCAGGCGCTCGGGCAGCGCCTGGGTTCGCCAGGCGGCCAGCAGCCGCAGGGACGCCTCCAGGCGGAGACGGGGGTCGATGATCAGGGGGAGTTCGAGGCGGAGCGCGCTCAGTTCAGCGAGCGCCTCCGCCCCCTTCGCCGGGGGGGCGGAAGAGTGGATTGCATGCACCAGGGCCTCCGAAGTACGGACGGCGTCAGCGCGCAGCTCCACGGTGAGGGGAGCCGCGCGACGGCGGGGCTCTGTTCAGGACAGAGCGGCTGCTGTAGCGGTGGGGCTACAGGAAGTGCTGGCGATCAATCAAGAGAGACCTCCCATGAACATGAGAGAGGTGTGCCCCCGAAACGTAGTGGTGAGGTGGCCGATACGCAAGCGCTACCTCGGATACCCCGCAGATACTCTGGGCCCGCCCACGTAGACTCCAACCATGAGCACCCGAGAGATCGTCAGCCGGGGTCGCCCCCTGCCCTTCATTGACGCCCTGAAGAACGTGATGTCGATCCCCGACAAGCTGCTCTTCTGGAACCCCCACATCGACAGCCACCGCATCGACCCCGCCGTCGACGAGGCCATCATCGCCTTCGCCGAGCGCCACGAGCTCGATCGGGTCCACGTCCGGGTCAACCAGTACGCGCCGCTCGCGGAGCTGGGCTGCCTGCTCACCAACTGGCGCGTCAGCATCTTCCTGCGGCTCAGCTTCGGGCTGATGACCTGGCTCGCCTACTGCATCAACATCGGCCGGCTGCTCGGCGGGGACCACTACAACCCCTTCTCCAACACGGTGAACCTCTACAGCAACCACCGCTCCATCGCCCTGCACGAGATGGGGCACGCCCTGGACTTCAAGCGCCGTCGCCTGCCCGGCCTCTACGCCCTGACCCGCCTCATCCCCGGCGTGGCGCTGTATCAGGAGTACCTCGCCTCCCTCTACGCCGTGGAGTACCTGCGGGAGATCGGCGATCACGCCGAGGAGATCCGTGCGTATCGCATCCTGTTCCCGGCGTACTCGACCTATGTGTTCGGCGCGCTGATCGAGCTCCTCCCCACCAGCGTCACGCGCACGATGCTCTTCCCCGTCGTGCTGCTGGGCCACGCCCTCGGCGACCACTACGCGAAGCAGCGCTTTCAGGCGATCGAGGCCGAGAAGTTCACCGGCTTCAGCCCCGCCAGCCTCGCCGCCGAGGACCGCGACGCGGCCAGCGCCATGTTCAGCACCAGGACCGCCGAGGGCCGGCAGCAGTCGGGCACGCTGCTGGGGCTCGTCGTCGGCACCAGCATCTGCGGCCCCTTCGCGCCGCTGCTCGCCTGGTTCGGCTTCCAGTGGGGCAAGAGCGGGGGCGCCGCGTCGTAACAATTCGACGCGCGTGCGACAGCGAAGCGCGGCTCCGATTTCTACAGTTGTTCTGGTAGAACGGTTGAGACCGACCGACCGACCGAGCAGCCCCCACCAGGAGCCTGGATGCCCTCGCTGATTCCGAAGATCCCGCAAGAAGACAGCAACAAGGTCGCGCGAGCGATCGAGCTTGCCAGGGGGCGGGAGCGTTACGCCTACGACTACAGCTGGCCGCCCGAGGTGGCGATGCCGGAGAAGATCCACGCTGCGGATCAGTGGACCATCGAGTACCTGCTGAAGGCGGTGGAGATCAACATCGCGGTGGTGGGCAACGGGGTGGATGCGACCGCGCAGGTGATCGAGGAGGAGGAGAAGCGGGAGTTCGGCGCGGTCTTGAAGTCGGCGCTGAGCGTGGAGAACCTGGACGAGTCCTTCTTCGCGGGCGCGCAGTTCGTCTCCCGCAAGTCCTCGACCGAGCGCCCCAGGTCCATCGCGGAGTACCAGAACTACTTCGGCGTCTTCGAGAAGCCTCCGGTGCTGCAGCGCCTGAACGCGCTGAGCGGTCGCCCGTCCGCCCGGCAGCGCGATCAGCTCTTCGGCTGGCAGCGCATCGCCGGGGTCAACCCCATGGTGATTCACAGCGTGACCCGGCTGCCGGATCACTTCCCGGTCACCGAGGCTCACTACACGAGGGCCATGGGGGCCGGTGACTCGCTGGCCGCCGCCGCCGCAGAGGGGCGGCTCTTCCTGGCCGACTACGCGCTGCTGGACGGCGCCGCGCAGGGGGTCACGGGCGGCCGACAGAAGTACATGACCGCCCCGCTGGCCCTGTTCGCGGTCGCGAAGGCCACCGGCTCGCTGATGCCGGTGGCGATTCAGTGCACACAGACCCCCGGGGTCGGCGCGCCCATCTTCACCCCGGGCGACGGCTACCGCTGGCTGATGGCGCAGACCTTCGTGCAGGTCGCGGACGCCAACATCCACGAGGCCATCGAGCACCTGGGCTGCACCCACCTCATCATGGGCGCGGTCTGTATGGGGATGCGCCGGCAGCTCGCCGAGTCCCACCCGCTGCGGGTGCTGCTGGAGCCTCACGTCAAGCTCACCTTCGCCATCAACAACAACGCCCGCAGCGGGCTGGTCTCCAAGGGCGGCACGGTCGATCAGATCATGGGCGGCACCATCGAGGCGACGCTGGGGGCCTTGAAGGCGGGGATGGACCGCTTCTCGCTCCAGGACTCCGCGCCGAGGAAGGCGCTGGCCGCTCGCGGCGTGCTGGATCCGACGGGGCTGCCGGTGTACCCCTACCGAGAGGACGCCGTCCCGGTCTGGGACGCCATCAACGGCTTCGTGCGCGCCTACATCGCGCTGTACTACAAGCTGGACTCGGACGTCGCCGGGGACATCGAACTCGCGGCCTGGCTCGATGAGCTGGGCAGCGAGGAGGGCGGGCGGCTCAAGCACCTGCGGCCCGTGAACACCCTCCCCGATCTGATCGAGCTGATGAGCAACATCATCTTCATCGCCAGCGCCCAGCACGCCGCCGTGAACTTCCCGCAGTACCCCTTCATGGGCTACGTCCCCAACATGCCGGGCGCCGGCTGGGCCCCCGCCCCCACGATGGACACACCCGATACAGAGGCCGAGCTGCTGCTGCGGCTGCCGCCCTGGAACATGACCACCCTCGCGGCCGACACGGTCTGGCAGCTCTCCGAGGTCCGGGTCAACTACCTCGGCAAGTACGGCATCACCGCCTTCTCCGACCCGCGCACCAGCCCGCTGATCCGCGACTTCCGCGCGGCGCTGGAGGCCGTCGAGGAGGACATCAAGCGCAGGGACGCCTCCCGGCTGCTGCCCTACCCCTTCCTCCTGCCGTCCACCATCCCCGCCAGCATCAACATCTGAGGCCCCCATGAAGCCGACGCTTCCCCAGAACGACTCCTCGCCCGAGCTGCGCCTGAAGGGGCTGGATCGCGCGCGCGGCTCCTATCAATACAACACAGACTACTACGACCTCGTGATGGCTGAGGAGGTGCCGAAGGGGGACGGCTACTCGATGGAGTACATGGCCGGCGTGGTGAAGCTGAAGGCGCTCCTGCAGGCGAACCACGTCGCGGGCGGCACCCCGAAGCTCAAGGCGGAGGTCGCGCAGGGTGAGCTGGAGGCGGTCGAGCGGGGCGAGATGCGCGCCACCCTGGATCGGCTGAAGGCCGACACCATCGACGGCACCCCGGCGGCGCGCCCCGAGCGCATCGAGGACTACGAGGCCATGTTCGCCCGGGTCGACCGGCCCACCCAGGCGGATCTGTGGCGGGAGGACTGGTACTTCGGCTGGCAGCAGATCGCGGGCGGCACGCCCACCTCGCTGGCGCGCATGGACCGCGTCCCCGACAAGTTCCCGCTGACGGCGGCCCACTACAGTCGGGCGCTGGGCGGCCGGGACTCCCTGGACGCGGCGCTGGCGGAGGGGCGACTGTACGCCGTGGACTACGCGCTGCTCGACGGCATCCCCGCCGGGGTGACCACCGGCTACCAGAAGCACCTCTGGGCGCCCATCGCCGCCTTCGCCCGGACGCCCGGGGGCGAGCTCCTGCCGGTGGGCGTGCAGTGCGGGCAGACGCCGGGGGCGGACAACCCCATCTACACCCCACGGGACGGCCTGCGCTGGGAGATGGCCCGCATGACGACGCAGATCGCCGAGGTGAACTGGAACGGGACGACCGTGCACCTGGGCTTCTGCCACCTCGTGATGGAGGCGGTGATCCTGACGAGCTACCGGGAGCTGTCGAGCCGGCACCCCCTGATGGTGCTGCTGGACCCGCACTTCGAGATGACGCTGGTGGTCAATGAGACCGCGCGGGGGAGCCTCATCAACCCCGGCGGCTACATGGACCGCCTGCAGAGCGGCACGCTGGAGGGCTCCATCGAGCTGCTGAAGCGGGGCATGAGCGCGCTGCGCCTGGACCGCGCGGGGCTGGCGGCGGATCTGAAGGCGCGGGGGGTGGATGACACGGACGCCCTGCCGGTCTACCCCTTCCGGGACGACGGGCTGCCGGTGAACCGGGCGATCCATCGCTGGGTCGACGGCTACCTGCGGCTCTACTACCGCGCGGACGCGGACGTGGTCGCCGACACGGAGCTGCGGGCGTGGCGCGACGCGCTGGGGGCGGCGGGGGGGCTCAACGGCGTGCCTGACCTCGACACGGTCGCGGGGCTGGTGACGTTCGTGTCGGATCTGCTCTACCGCTGCACGGCGTACCACTCGACCATCAACTACAGCGGCTACGAGGCCGCGGGCTTCCCGCCCAACCAGCCCACCGCGGGCTTCGGGCCGGGGCCGAGCCCCGATCGGGAGCCCACGGAGGCGGATCTGCTGGCCATGATGCCGCCGCTCAATGTGGCGCGCGGCGCCTTCACGCTGATGTATACGCTCCAGGAGACCCGATACAGTCAGCTCGGCCAGTACCCGCGGCTGCACTTCAAGGATCCGCCCGTGTGGCCGCTGCTGCTGGCCTTCCAGGCCGAGCTGGAGTCGGTCGAGGCGCAGACGGCGGCCCGCAATACCTCGCGGCGTCTTCCCTACTCGCACCTGTTGCCATCTCGGATTCCGCAGAGCATCCACGTCTGATGAACGAACAGCGCTACCAGACCGTGGATCGGCTCCACGAGAGCGGTCGAACGGTGATCTATCGAGCCCACAGGCTCCGGGAAGGGCACGGCGACGCGCCGGTCATCCTGAAGCAGCTCCGGGCCCTCTACCCGGACGCGCAGACCCTGATGCGCTTCCGCCGCGAGGTGGAGATCACCCGCGCGGCGGCGGGCCCCGGGGTGATCCGGGTGGTGGATGTTCGGGATCGCGAGGGGCTGATCGCGCTGGTGCTGGAGGACTACGGCGGGATCGCGCTCTCCCGGCTGTTCCACGACCGCCGCGCGACCGTCGCGGAGGTGCTGGACATCGGCGTCCAGGTCGCCCGGGCGCTGGTCCGGCTGCACCGGCTGGACATCGTCCACAAGGACATCAACCCCGCCAACGTGGTGCGCTGCCTCGAGACCGGCGAGGTGAAGCTCATCGACTTCGGGATCGCCTCCATGGTGCCCCGCGAGGTGATCGAGCTGGCCCCCGCCCAGGCCTTCGAGGGCACGCCCTACTACATGTCGCCGGAGCAGACCGGCCGCATGAACCGGGCGCTGGATCACCGCAGCGACTTCTACTCGCTGGGCGCGACGCTCTACACCCTCCTCACCGGCCGGCCGCCCTTCGAGAGCGCCGACCGCCTGACGCTGGTGCACGCCCACATCGCCCGGGAGCCCGAGCCCCCCGCCGGGGTGCAGGCGGTCCTCTCCGAGCTGGTGATGATCCTGCTCGCCAAGCGCGCGGACGATCGGTACCAGTCCGCGTCGGGACTGCTGCACGATCTGGAGCGCTGCCAGGAGTCGCTGGATGACGGCGGGATCACCCCCTTCCCGCTCCGTCAGTGGGACGTGGAGGAGCGCCTGCGGGTGCCGGAGGCGCTCTACGGCCGCGACGCGGAGGTGGCCGCGCTGGGGGAGGCGCTGGACCGGGCCGCCGCCGGCGCCTCGGAGGTGCTCCTGGTGGCCGGCGCGCCCGGCATCGGGAAGACCTCGCTGGTGCGCGAGGTGCACCGGCTGCTGCTGGACGATCGGGGCCGCAGCGCCAACTTCATCAGCGGCAAGTTCGAGCAGTACAACCGGGGGGAGCCCTACGCCTCGGTGATTCAGGCCGTCCGTCAGTTCGTGCGGCAGGTGCTGGCCGGCGGGGAGCGGGCGCTGCGGCGCTGGGCGGCGCGGATCGAGGCCGCCGCCGGCGTCAACGGCCGCGCGCTCACGGACGTCATCGCCGAGCTGGAGCTGCTCATCGGTTCGCAGCCGCCGCTGGACGAGGTGCCGCCCGCCGAGGCGGAGAACCGCTTCCGCCGGGTGTTCGGGCGCTTCCTGCACGCCCTGGCCGCCCCGGAGCACCCGCTGGTGCTCTTCCTCGACGACCTCCAGTGGGCCGACCTGCCCTCGCTGCGGCTGATCGAGAGCCTCGCGCTGGATCCGGACGCGAGCCACCTGCTGCTGATCGGCTCCTGGCGGGACAACGAGGTCGACGAGGCCCACCCCCTCACCCGCGTCGTCGAGGCGCTGCGGGCGGGCGGTCGCGCCGAGCGCGTCACCCTCGGGCCCCTCTCCGAGGCGGACGTGGGCGCGCTGGTGACGGACGCGCTGCGGGTGTCGGCTGAGGCGGCGGCCCCCCTGGCGGCGGTGTGCGTGGCCAAGACCGGGGGCAACCCCTTCTTCCTGGGGCGCTTCCTCGAAGGGCTGGCCCGGGACGGGCTGCTGTGGGTCGAGGGCGGCGGCTGGCGCTGGGATCTGGACGTCATCCGTGGGCGGGCGTTCACCGAGAACGTGGTCTCGTTCATGGCGGAGCAGCTCGGCCGGCTGCACGAGGACACCCGGCGCGCCCTCCAGCTCGGCGCCTGCGTGGGCAACACCTTCTCCCTGCACCTGCTGGCCTCGCTGTGGGAGCGCTCCCGCCGGGACACCCAGGCGGCGCTCCAGCCCGCGCTGAGCCGCGGCCTGCTCCGCCCCGTCGGCGCCGGCTACTGGGCCGGAGAGACCGACGAGGCGCTGATCCCGGACTTCTCCTTCTCCTTCTCCCACGACCGCATCCAGCAGGCGGCCTACGCCGATCTGAGCGACGCGGCCGCGACCCACATGGCGATCGGCCGGCGCATGCTGGCGACCCTGAGCGCCGAGGAGCGTGGGCGGCGGCTGTTCGAGCTGGTGGACCACCTGAACCGCGGCGAGATTACCGACGCCGGGGAGCGGGACGCGCTGGCGGATCTGAACGCGGAGGCCGGCCTGCGCGCGCTCAAGAGCGCGGCCTACTCGCCGGCCCATCGCTTCCTGAGCCAGGGGGTCGCCCTCACGGACGCGTCGAGCTGGGCCCGCCGCCACGAGGCGACGCTGGCGCTCACGCTGGCGGCGGCCGAGGCGGCGTACCTGAGCGGCGAGGACGACGACATGCGCCGCTTCGTGGCGGCGGTGGAGGCCAACGCCAGCGACGAGCTGGAGCGGGTGCGGGCGCGGTCCATCGAGGTCTACGCGCTGATCGCCCGCAACGAGCTGGTGGCCGCCGTGATGAAGGCGCTCGATGTGCTGGACTCGCTCGGGGTGTCCTTCCCCCGCGAGCCCGGCCCGGCGGACATCGAGGGCCGCCTGGTGGCCACGCTGGGGCTCATCGGTGAGCGGGAGATCGCCTCGCTGGTGGACCTGCCGGCGCTGGAGGAGCCGCGCGCGGAGGCCGCCCGGCGGCTCATCGTGGGCATCAGCGCGGCGGCCTATCTGGCCGTGCCCGCCCTGCTTCCGCTGCTGGCCTTCGAGCTGGTGGGGAGCACGGTGACCGACGGGATCTCCCGGGAGTCGCCCTACGGCTTCGCGGTGTTCGCGCTGGTGCTCTCGGCGGCTCAGCTCCTGGAGCCCGGCTACCAGCACGGTGAGCTGGCGCTGACGCTGCTGGAGCGCTGGGACGATCGCTCCCTGCGCGTGCGCCCGACCCACGTCGTCAACGGCCACGTCCGCTACTGGACCGTGCCGCTGCGGGACACGCTGGCGCCCGAGCTGGCGACCCACGAGGACGGGGTGGACACGGGCGATCTGGAGTACGGCTTCTGGGCGGGACACGTCCACTGCTGCAACAGCTTCTACGCCGGGGTCTCGCTGGATGTCGTCGCGCCGAAGCTCGCGGCGATCCGGTCCAACATGGCCCACCACAAGCAGATGGCGCAGCTCGGGGTGAGCGATCAGTTCCTGCAGGCCGTGGCCAACCTGCGCGGCGAGGCGGTCGACCCGGCCCGGCTGGTGGGCCCGTCGTACGACGAGGCCGAGTCCATGGCCGCCTTCGTGGGCATGAACTACCGGGGGGCGGCCTTCGTGCTGGCGACCTGCATGCTGGTCGTGCGGGTGATCTTCGATGACTGCGAGGACGCCGCCCGGATCGCCAGGGAGTGCGAGCAGTACCAGGACGGCGCCGCCGCCACCTTCCACCTCGCGGTCTTCCTCTTCTTCGACGCCATGGCTCACCTGGGCCTCGAGGCGGAGCGCTTTGACGACGCGGCCCGGGGGCGCGTGCTGGCGGCCCGGGCGCAGCTCGACACCTGGGCGAAGCACTGCCCGTCCAACTTCGCGCACCGCGTACACCTGATCGACGCCGAGCTGGCGCGCCGCGACGGGGACACCCTGGCCGCCCTGGAGCGCTACGATCAGGCGATCGAGCAGGCCCGCGCGAGCCGGTTCGTGCAGGATGAGGCCCTCGCCAGCGAGCGCGCCGGCCGCTTCCACCTGGAGCGGGGCGTGCGAACCATCGCCCGGGCCTACCTCCAGGAGGCCCGCTACGCCTACCAGCGCTGGGGTGCGAGCGCGGCGGTGGCTCACCTGGAGGTGACCTACGGGGCCCTCCTCCAGGGCTCCGCCGGGCCGACCCCCGATGGCTCACCGATGGGGGTGACCACGACCACCATCCCCACGAGCCACAGCCGCTCCGACGAGCTGGATCTGGAGGCCCTCTTCCGCGCCTCACACGCCATCGCCGGTGAGATCCGCCTGGATCGCCTGCTGAAGAAGGTGATGGCGGTGATGATCCAGAGCGCTGGCGCGACCCGGGGCTTCCTCGCGCTGGAGCGGGGCGGCGTGCTCGTGGTCGAGGCCGCCGAGGACGCCAACGGGCTGCCCCTCGCGACCGCCGGCGCCCTCCTGGCGGACTGCAAGGGCCTGGCGGTGAGCGTGGCCCAGTATGTCGCGCGGACGGGGGAGCAGGTGGTGCTCGCCGACGCCGGCTCGGACCCTCGCTTCGCGGCGGATCCCCACCTGCGCCGGGGGCGGATCGCCGCCATCCTCTGCACGCCGGTGGTGCATCAGGGGATCCGCCGCGGGCTGGTCTACCTGGAGAACGACCTCATCGCCGACTGCTTCACCCCCGCGCGGCTGCAGACCGCGCAGATCCTCGCCGCCCAGGCAGCCATCGCCATCGAGAACGCCTCGCTGGTGGAGACGCTGGAGTCCAAGGTCCACGCGCGCACGGTGGAGCTGAGCGAGGCCCGTGAGCGGGCGGAGATCGCCAGCGAGGCCAAGAGCGCCTTCCTCGCCAGCATGAGCCACGAGCTGCGGACGCCTCTGAACGCCATCATGGGCTACGCACAGATCCTCCAGCGCCGCCCCGGCCTCGCGACGACCCAGCGCGACGGCCTGAAGACCATCTACAAGAGCGGTGAGCACCTGCTGGAGCTGATCAACGACGTCCTGGACATGGCCAAGATCGAGGCGCAGCGGCTGGAGCTGACGCCCACCGAGGTGAGCCTGCACGGCCTGCTGCGCGGGGTGGTCGAGCTGCTGGAGATGAACGCCCGGACCAAGGGCGTGCGCCTGGATCTGTTCACCGCCCAGGCGCTGCCGGCGTGGGTGATGGTCGACGAGCGGCGGCTGCGCCAGGTGATGCTGAACCTCGTGAGCAACGCGGTGAAGTTCACGGATCGCGGCCAGGTGACCGTGCGCGCCGAGGTGGCGGGCGCGGGGGTGCGCTTCGAGGTGCGCGACACGGGCGTGGGCGTCGAGACCGAGCGGCTGGAGGCCATCTTCGAGCCCTTCGAGCAGGCCGGCGGCGCGGAGCAGCGCGCTCGGGGGACCGGGCTCGGCCTGCCCATCAGTCAGCGCCTGGTGCAGCTCATGGGCGGCCGCATCCAGGTCGAGAGCCGCGCCGGAGAGGGGAGCAGCTTCTGGTTCGAGCTGCCGCTGGAGGTCGTGGTGGGCGTCTCCCAGCGCCTGCCCGTCCAGGACGCCGTGGTCACGGGCTACGACGGGCCCCGGAGGCGCATCCTCGTGGTGGATGACCGACGGATCAACCGCATGGTGCTGCTGGATCTGCTGGCGCCGCTGGACTTCGAGGTGGAGGTCGCTTGCGACGGCGCCGAGGCCCTGGAGGTCGCCGAGCGCTTTGAGCCGGAGATGGTGCTGCTGGACCTGAGCATGCCGGTAATGGACGGCTTCGAGGCCGCCCGTCGTCTGCGGGCGGCGCGCGGCGAGGCCGCCCCCTCCATCATCGCCGTGTCGTCGAGCGAGATGGCCGTCACCCGCAAGGGAGAGCGCCAGGCGCTGTTCGATGACTACGTCGCCAAGCCGGTGGAGTCGGCGGCGCTGTATCGGGTGGTGCGCGATCAGCTCGGCCTGACCTGGACGAACGGCGACGAGAGCGACGGCCTGGGGGTGCGCGATCCCACCGCCGAGCAGGCGGCGCTCATCGCCCCGCCGCGCGACGATCTGGAGGCGCTGCTGGAGCTGGCCAGCCTGGGCAACATGACCCGGCTCTCCCGCGAGGTCCGCGCGCTGACTGAGGGCGATCCGGACCTCGCCCCCTTCGCCGAGCGGATAATCGTGCTGGCCGATGAGATGAATGATCCGGCGATCCAGGAGCTGCTCAGGAGCCTGCTGTGACTGAACCCCGCCCCCACGCCGTCCTCGTCGTCGACGACAACCCCAACAACCTGAAGGTGGTGCTCCGCCACTTCGAGGCGTACAGCTTCGAGGTGTACACCGCCCTGAACGGCGAGACCGGGCTGGAGCGCGCCCGGAAGGTGCGACCGGATCTCATCCTGCTGGATGTCCAGATGCCCGGCATCGACGGCTTCGAGGTCTGCAAGCGCCTCAAGGCCAACCCCCAGACCGCCGGCATCCCGGTCATCTTCATGACGGCGCTCACGGAGACCCGCGACAAGGTGCGCGGCTTCGAGGTGGGCGGCGTCGACTACGTGACCAAGCCGCTGGAGGCCACCGAGCTGATGGCCCGGGTCCAGACGCAGCTCCAGCTCCGCGCGGCGCGGACCGGGCTGGAGGCGCGGGTGGCCGAGCGCACGGCGGAGATCAACAAGCTGCTTGAGATGGTGCGGGTCCAGAGCGAGCAGCTCCGGGAGCAGGCGCAGTCGCTCATCCAGACGCAGGAGGCCCGGGAGCAGGCGCTGGCCGGCACAGTCCAGGAGCAGGTCGCCGATCGACTCGACGTCATGCGGGGGCACCTGGAGCAAGCCCGCGGCTTCCTCTCCGACGCCTCGCCGGCCCGGGCGCACCTGGAGCAGGCGCTGGCCCAGCTCGATCCCGCCCGACAGGGCGCTGAGGCGATCGGCGGCGACCTCGGCCGCGCCCCCGCCCGGGACTCCCTCCGGCAGAGCCTGCTCCTCCAGCTCAGCACCCGCGAGTACGAGGTCTTGCAGATGACCGCCGAGGGCAAGTCCAACAAGGCGATCTCCTACACCCTGGAGATCGCCCCCTCCACCGTGAGCACCTACCGAAACCGCATCATGGAGAAGCTCGGCGTGGAGGACGTGGCCGGGTTGATCCGGCTCGCGGTGGAGCACGCGATCATCGGCTGACGACCGGTCGAGAGCCGGAGTCGAAACCTTTCGACGCATCTTTCGACGCTTGTACGACAGACGCCAGCGGCCCTGACGCCTACTGTTGGACTACCCGGTGAGTGAACGGATGGAACAACAAGCGGCGTCGATGTGGCGCCTGGGAGAGGTGCGCGTGCAGACCACGATAGCCCTGAACTCGATTACCTGGACGTCTGTGGTTGATGAGCTCGGTCGCTCGATAATTCCCGGTATTCCCGAGGAGCTGGAGGGCCTGGAAGAGAGATATGAGCCAATTGAGCTGCTGGGGGACGGCGGCATGGGCCAGGTCTGGCGGGTCCACGACAAGACCCTCGGGCGCGAAGTCGCCCTGAAGGTGATGCACCGCCGGCGCGCGCACTGTGACAAGCAGGTCGCCCGCTTTGTCGAGGAGGCTCAGGTCACGAGCCAGCTCAAGCACTCCGGCGTGGTGACGGTCTACGACCTGGGCTCGCTGCCCGACGGCCGCTTCTACTTCTCCATGGACGCCATCGACGGCGACACGCTGACGCAGCTCATCCGCGCGGTCCACACGAGCTCACGCGGCGGCCAGTGGCGCATCGCCTCGGACAACCGGAACGGCCCGGGCTGGAGCCTGCGCTGGCTGGTGGATGTGTTCCTCCAGGTCTGCGAGGTGGTCGCCCACGCTCACACCCGGGGCGTCATCCACCGCGACCTCAAGCCGCAGAACATCATGGTGGGCCCCTACGGAGACGCACGGCTCCTGGACTGGGGGCTGGCGCGGGTCGAGGGCCGCGCGGAGATCCGCTGCGAGGCCCCCATCCGCACGGAGCGCTCCGAGAGCGGCGAGCACGCCACGCTGCACGGGGCGGTCATCGGCACGCCGGCCTACATGTCCCCGGAGCAGGCCCGCGGCGAGCCCCTCGACAACCGCAGCGACATCTACAGCCTGGGCTGCGTGCTCTACGAGATCCTCGCCGGCGAGGCGCCCTACAAGTTCGCGGACATCACCACGCTGCTGACCGCCATGAAGAACGGCGATGTCGAGCCGCTGCCCGAGCACCTCCCCCTCCCCCCCGGGCTGGTCGCCATCTGTGAGGCGGCCATGGCGCACGATGCCGCTGACCGCTACCCCACCGCCGATGCCCTCGCCGCCGCTGTCGCCGACTGGCTGCTCAACACCCACTGATACGCTACTGCGGCAGCATGACTACGGGAGGGCGGTGAGCGTCTCCGCCGGATCGTTCCACTCGTGCACGGTGCCGCCGACGCACTCGCAGGAGACGTCGCAGGAGGGCTCGGCGAAGTAGCTGTAGGTCGCGCCGGACGCGCTGGTGCTCAGCGTCTCGATGTTCCCCACCCCGCCGCATGTGGCGGAGCAGGTGGCGAGATCCTTGTCCTCGAGCTGGCAGACCCAGCCGCCCTCGCGCCCGGTCCACGCGGCCTCGGCGGCGTAGGTGCCCATCTCCAGCTCCTCGATCGCTTCGATCTCCGCGCCCATCCGGTTGATGGCCCGCTGGAGCTTGAGCAGCTCCACTTCGACGATGTCGTAGAGGACTGTCCCTTCGTCGGTGACCACCTCCAGCTCACCGATGATCACGTCGATGAGGTCGTTGTGATCGCCGTTCTGGCAGAGGAGGCGGTTGGAGTCGATGCCCGCGGGGAGGATGCAGGCGAGGTCTCGGCTGCGGGTGGTCTCCCCGTCGTTGACGTAGATCGTCATGCCGGCGGTGACGGCTTCGGTGTCGTCTTGTTGGATGACGAAGGAGAGTACAGGCGCGCGGTAGGTGTCACCGAGATCGTAGCTGAACTCGCCTTCGGCGGCGGCGGCGGTGGTCATGAGGGCGACGGCGGCGAGCATGAACATGTGGGTTCTCCTTGATGCTCATAGCGTCGGTCCTCGTCGCCCTCGCTGCTGTTTCGGCTTTGTCGCAGTCCGGCCAGGAGGCGGAGTGTTGACAGCGCTCATCCCGCGCTCCCACTGAGCCCTCACCTTCCTCCTCCTCTCCTCCGGAGCGGCTTCAGAGCGGCTGCTTCACAGCGACTCCAGCGGCTGCTTCACAGCGACTCCAGCGGCACCAAACGCGCCGAATGGCGCGCGCCAACTGCGAAGAGGACCCTCTGAGGAACGTGACGTCCCGGCGTCTCACACTAGAGGGTGTTGCGACGTCAGATGCTCGCCGCAAGGCGACATCAGGAGGCAAGACCTTGCGAACACGTGGACGGTTTTCGACGGAGCCCAGGTGTTGTTGTTCTGCCATCCCACGCTGTAAAACCGGCCAGGTTTCGCAATGGATGCAAACCCAAGTGGGCATGCCACACGACCCGAGAGTCAGAGCAAAAGGTCCTCCAGACCGGGGGGCAGGTCGACGAGGAGGAACGACGAGATTTGACCGAGGGGGAAGCGCAGCGTCCCCCTGGAGACAACGCTGGTTGGCAGCGGCGAATCCGTCAAAGTGGCTGAAGACCCGCGTTGAGTTTCACAAGCCATGCGGCAGCCGCGCTCCCACTGAGCCCCACGATCCATGCGGCAGCCCCCACCCCCCCGGCCC
>Ga0316204_10005817_pt1 | contig 19812 bp, 20 predicted proteins | sample 6monrhotite_MG_2_FD_205661 | JGI IMG/M metagenome (GOLD analysis project Ga0316204, IMG submission 205661) | Microbial mat bacterial communities from mineral coupon in-situ incubated in ocean water Damariscotta River, Maine, United States -... | ecosystem: Environmental > Aquatic > Marine >...
TCTGGTGATTTTGGTGTTTTGATGGGATGGGCCGATGAGCGCCGCCGCATGGTTGTGCGGACGAATGCTGAAACGCCATTGGATGCGAAGACTGCACGTGAGTTTGGCGCAGAGGGGATTGGGCTTTGCCGTACAGAGCACATGTTTTTTGATCAGGAGCGTATTCAAAATGTTCGTGAAATGATTTTTTCTACGACAGAAGGAGAGCGCCGTGAAGCGCTGGCTAAGCTTTTGCCTGAGCAACGCGCAGATTTTGCGGCTTTGTTCGAGATTATGAGCGGGTTGCCTGTGACGGTGCGTTTGCTTGATCCGCCTTTGCATGAGTTTTTACCGCATGAGCAGGAAGATATTGATAATTTCGCGAAGGCTGCGGGTATTTCACATGACAAAGTTCGTTATCGTTTGGATGAGCTTCATGAAACGAACCCGATGCTTGGTCATCGCGGTTGTCGTTTGGGTATTACTTACCCTGAAATCTATGAAATGCAGGCGCGTGCCATTTTTGAAGGGGCGTTGGAAGCCGCGGCTAAAACCGGTGAAAATGTCGTGCCGGAGATTATGATTCCGTTGGTTGGTGCGGTGAAGGAATTGGAAATTTTGCGTGAAAAGGTTGAGAAGATTGCTGCGCAGGTTTTTGAAGAAAAAGGCTCCAAGCTGGATTATATTGTGGGGACAATGATTGAGCTTCCGCGTGCGGCGTTGACGGCGAACGAAATTGCGGCGTCTGCTGATTTCTTTAGCTTTGGTACGAATGACCTTACGCAAACATGTCTGGGGATGAGCCGTGATGATGCTGCCAATTTCTTACCGGCCTACGTAGGGCAGGGGATTTACGAACGTGACCCGTTTGTATCGATTGATGTTGACGGCGTTGGTCGCCTTGTCGAAGTTGCCGTACATGGCGGGCGTCAGGCCCGTAGTGATATTAAGCTCGGTATTTGTGGTGAGCATGGCGGCGACCCCGCGTCGATTGCTTTTTGTGAATCTGTTGGGCTTGATTATGTGTCCTGTTCACCGTACCGTGTTCCTATTGCGCGTTTAGCGGCGGCGCAGGCTGCAATCAGGGAGGGGCAGGCGAAGACGGTCCCTTTAGTAAGTAAGGCTGCGGCGGGTTAGCTGCGGTCTTTAGTCGCAGTCTAAGGAGGAAAGAATGTCAGACGATCAGAAAAAAGAAGAGCCTGAGTATTTTAAAAACTTTGATATGTATCACTTTTTATCTCGTAAGGACGTGATGTTTGTCGTGGTTTTTCTTATCGCGTTTTTGATTTTTTCCTTGGCCGTTTTCTTTGCCCCGCAGGTGATTTAGGCTTTAACCAAGGCCAGGCCAAGTTCGTAGCAACTTGAGCGGAGTTCGGCTTTTTCAGGTAAGCTATCCAACGCGACTGTCTGTAAGTGCTTCTTCCCTAAGCCGCGGTAATGCATGCGGGCGGTGAGTTCTTGTCCGATATAGCATCCTTTATCGTAATCGATGGCGTTTAATTGATCCATCCGGCCTTCATCCATTGTTGATTTTTCGGGGATGAGGTCACGTGATCCGTCAGGGATGGTGAGCTTTATACGGTTTATGTCCCATTCCTCGAAAGGTTTTTCCTGTAAGTCCGGTTTTTCGAATGTGCGGTTACCCATTTCGGGATCACGAGGATCGCCTATACCAATAGGTGCGCCAAATACGGCGTAGACCGCGTTATGTTCTTCTATCGATATTTGAACATCTTTGCGAAGTTTGTACATATTCAAACGACGAAAAAAATCTTGTGCACGTTCACCGCCTTCACAATCTAGAAGTGTAAAGTCGTTGCCTTCAATAAGGAAAAAGTCGTGCAGGAACTTTCCTTGTGGCGTCAAAAGACAGGCGTATAAAGGTTTTTCAGGCGTCAGATTTTTAATATCGTTGGTGATGAGGCCTTGAAGAAAGTCATGGCGATCGGGGCCTTCGAGGTGGATAAGCCCGCGTTTTTTGAGCTTTACGTAGAAGGCGTTTTCAGATGGCTCTTTTTCTGGCATATTTTCCTCTATGAAAATTCTGTTTATTACGTCCAGCCGGATTGGAGATGCTATTTTATCTTCAGGCCTGCTTAATCACATAGAGCAAACTTACCCGGATGCCAAGGTCACAATTGCCTGTGGTCCCTTGGCGGTTTCGTTGTTTGAAGGATATCCGCTGTTGGAGCAGATCATTCCGTTGAAAAAAGAAAAGTATAACAAGCATTGGATTAAGCTTTGGAAGCGGGTTGTGGGTGTGCGTTGGGATATTGTGATTGATCTCAGAGATTCTGCTGTTTCGCGGCTTGTTTGTTCGAAACGGCGATGTGTTTTTAGCAAACATATTGATAAGTCAGAGCATAAAGTTCGGCAGAATGCGGCGGTGATGAAATTATCATCCGTTCCTGAGCCAAAATTGTGGTTTACGCCAGAACAGGTAGGCAAGGCTGGCGCACTTATTCCTGATGGCGGGGCTGTTTTAGGGGTGGGACCGACGGCGAACTGGATTGGGAAGACGTGGCCGGCGGAGCGCTTTATCGAAGTTATAGAATTTATGACCGGAAGGGGCGGTGTCATGGAAGGCGCGCGCGTTGCCGTGTTTGGCGCGCCGGGAGAAGAAGCGGATGCGCAAAAGGTTATGGATGCTGTGCCTGATGGCAGGGGGGTGGATTTGATTGCAAAAGGAAGCCCGGGTGATGCGGCTGCTGCGCTTGCCCGGTGTGGTTTTTATTTGGGTAATGATTCTGGTTTGATGCATTGCGCGGCGGCGGCGGGCGTTCCTACGATGGGCGTTTTTGGGCCGAGCTATCCGCATATTTATGCGCCATGGGGGAGGCACACGTCATATGTGACCACTCGGGAGACGTTTGATGAGTTGATCGCGTTTGACGGGTATCATCCTAAAACACTGGATCGCAGTCTCATGACATCTTTGGATGTGAGGGGGGTTAAAAAAGCGATACTGAACATGTTTGATAAGATTGATTAATCGTTCAGGTTACCAAAATCACCGGTATCATTGCTTGTTGGGCGACGTTTAGATGACTTTGAATGCAATTTTTCAGGTTCGTAATCATGATCGACATGGGCTTTTAGATAGTTTTCACGGCCCTTTCGGGCTACGCTAAAAGGGGTATGTTCGACCCTTTCCCAACCGTTTTCAAGCATGCAGCCTTCAAAGTCAGTATAGTCGCTATGCTCTGCATATAGATGTTTATTACGTTCCGGAGAGTCCCATTCGCTTAAGGCTTTTTCATCTGGGTCCAATGTTTTTCCACGTAAATCTGTTGGAATTGCATTTTTGAGTGTGCCAAGACGTTCCAGTTCTTGTAAATCGGTTACGCAACGAGATATGTCACGATTGAGCATTTGTTGTGCCTTTGGTCCTTGTTGATAAATGGCGTCAGAAACGCTTGTGCGTTGCCAGAATTGTCCGCCGATATCGGAAATTTCTTTGCCCGGCGCACATGCGCCTATGGCTATTAGAGATACAAAACAAAGGATAAGCGGGCCTGATGTCTTTGTGGGTTTTTTGAACATGTGAAAAGGTTCCAAACTCAATAGAACGGTTAAATTTGATTCAGAGCATAGCAAGGGCTTTGCCAACGCTCAATCCTGATTTGAGAAAGGTTAAGGATTGTCCCCATTGATATTGGTTTTTTCTTTTTCAGAATTCATCCACCATGTTTCCATGACCATCCCGTATAGCGGGGTTTTGTCAGGGCGCTGGATGGGGTTCCAGTAACCGACATAGTCCAGGCCACCGTAATAAAGCGGGATCACGTAATGTCCGTGCATCAGCAGGCGATCCAGAGCGTGCATGCGTGTGACGAGTTCTTCACGGGTTTTTGATGTGGCGATGCTGCCGGCTAGCGAATCGATGGCTTCGTTACAAATGCCGGGGTAGTTCCATCTGGAGGGTTCTTCTGCGGCTTTGCAGCTCCAATAGAGATTTTGTTCGGTGCCGGGAGAGAGTGACGATAGCCAATAATACAGGGTCATATCGAAATCATATTCGTTAAGGCGGCTGCGATAAGCGGCGGCGTCAAGGGTGCGGATCAGGACATCAATGCCCATTTTTTGTAGTGCGCGCTTGAAGTGGAGGGCAATTTTTTCATTTTCAGGAGCGTCGATTATGATTTCAAAGCTGAAGACTTCGCCGTTTTTAATACGTTTTCCATTTTCAATGATCCAGCCGGCTTCTTGTAAGAGCTGGTTTGCTTTACGCATGTTGGCGCGGCGTTCCTGGGCGCTTGTGTTTGTTGGTTGTGCGGGAATACTTCCAAAAACTTCAGGAGCCAGTTTGACTTTGAATGGTTCGAGGATTTTTAGTTCTGCTTCCGATGGCTTTGATGGCGCGGTGAGTTGTGAGTTCGGAAAGAAGCTGTTCGAGCGCTTGTATTGGCTGTGGAATATATTCTGATTTACCCATTCGAAATCGAATAGAAGATTGAGGGCTTTGCGGACGCGGATATCATCGAAAGGTGCGCGGCGTGTGTTGAAAATCAATGCGCGAGCACGTTCAGGGCGGCCATGTTTGAGTGATTCCAGTTTAACGCGTTTGTCGCTGGCGGCGGGGAAGTCATAGGCGCTGGCCCATTTGCCTGCATCCCATTCACGCCTTAATGAGATATCGCCTGTTTTAAAGGCTTCGAAAGCGACGGTGTCATCGCGGTAATATTCATATGTGATTTCATCGAAATTATGGTGACCGACATTTGTGAGAAGGTCTTTGGCCCAGTAATCGGGGGTGCGTTCGTAAGTGATTTTACGGCCCGGATCGAAATCCTTGATACGGTAAGGGCCGTTGAGGACAGGCTTTTCAAGAGTGGTCTTGTCGAATGTCCGGTTTTCCCAATATGTTTTGGAGAGTACAGGCATGAGGGCAATAATCATGACTGTTTCTTCATCGTAACCTTCACCGAATGAGAAGGTGACTGTGTGTTCGTCGATTTTTTTGATCTCGTTTACCAGCTTGTAAATCTGGCGCATGTTTGGCCGGCCATCAGTTTTGAGCGTTTCGAAGGAGAAAATGACGTCTTCGGCGGTTATTGCGCTGCCGTCGTGGAAGCGGGCTTTGGGGTTAATGAAAACGGTTATGGCCGAGCGGTCTTCGGGGATATGTATTTTTTCCGCGATGAGTGGGTACATCGTGAAGGGCTCATCCCAGACACGGGCCATCAACCGGTCATAGACCAGGTTCAGGCCTTTGGCGGCTTTGCCTTTGATGGAGTAGGGGTTGAGCGTATCAAATGTACCTATTGTGGCTGTTTTGAGGTGCCCGCCTTTGGGTGCGTCTGGATTGGCGTAGTCCAAGTGCGTATCTGCTGAATTGTATTTAGGTTGCCCATGCATCGCTAAACCATCGGCAAAGGCGTTATGCGAAAACAGATAACAGGTCAAAATCAAAAATGTGAAAACGGTTAAACGCATCGTTAAGCCGCTTTGCTGATCAAGCCTTTATATTCGATTGAGGGGCGTGGACCCATATGTCCAATCACTTCGGCGGCGGCTAATGCGCCAAGCTTTCCACATGTTTCAGGGTCTTTTCCTTCGGTGAAGCCATAGAGAAAACCAGCGGCAAATTGATCGCCGGCCCCTGTTGTGTCGATGACATTTTCAACTGGGGCGGCGTCGATTTTGAATTGTTCACCGCCTTTCAAAATGACCGCTCCCTTTTCACCGCGTGTAATGGCGGCGATTTCTACATGCTTGCTGACCGCGCTTATGGCGTCATCGAAGTTTTCTTGCATATATAATGATTTGATTTCTTCTTCGTTGGCAAAAAGAATATCTACATGGTTTTCGACCAGACGCAGGAAGTCAGAGCGGTGGCGATCAACACAGAATGGATCTGATAGGGTCAGGGCGACGCGGTGACCTGATTCGTGTGCGGCCTCTGCGGCCTTGATGAAGGCTTGTTTCGCTTGTTCGCGGTCAAAGAGATAGCCTTCCAGATATGTGACTTTTGCATTTGCGATGAGGTCTGTGTCAACGTCATCTGCGCCTAGCTCAACGCTGGCGCCCAGGAATGTGTTCATTGTGCGTTGTGCGTCCGGTGTTACCAAAATCAGGCAACGTCCGGTTTTTGCACCCATGACCAAGGGCTGCGTCTCAAACTGGATGCCCATTGATCTGAGGTCATGCTGGAAAATTTTGCCAAGTTCGTCATCTGCAACTTTACCGATGAATCCGCCCTGGCCACCGAAAGAGGCGAAGCCTGCCATTGTGTTTCCGGCAGAGCCGCCAGAGCTTTCTATGCCGGCGGGCATTTGCGTATATAGTTCGACAGCGCGTGTTTCTTCGATCAGGGTCATGGCCCCTTTTTCCATTCCGTAATCTGCGGCTTGTTGTTCAACAAATGCTTCTTCGGTTTGGGCGAGAACATCAACAAGAGCATTTCCGACGGCGACAACGCCAAATTTTGGTTCAGACATAGGGCAATCCATTCCTTGTAAGATTTGTGTAAAAACTGTTACAAGGTGTACAAAATTCATCTCTTCAGGCCAAGAGGATAATCGGGAAGATGGCAAAAAAAGCTGAAAAAGACTTTAAAAACGACATTGTGCTGGCATCGCTGGCCCTTGCCAAGGCGCAGGGCTGGAATAATGTTGTGCTTTGTGATGTGGCGCGTGATGTTAATTTGTCATTGGCGGAGCTGTTTGATGTTATTGAAGATAAGACCGATATTCTGGTTTTATTTGGTAAAATGATTGATCGCCGTGTGCTTGAGGTGATTGGTGAGGGCGATGCGTCTGTCACTGCGCGTGATCAGCTATTTGATATTTTGATGGAGCGTTATGAGATTTTGAATGATTATCGTGATGGTTTGATCGCGATTTTGGAGAGTTTTCGTTTTGATCCTAAACAGGCTGTTATTTCTTGCCCTTATTTGTGCCGGTCTATGGCGTGGATGCTGGAGGCTGCTGGTATTGAAACCGGCGGCGTTCGCGGCGCTCTTAAGGTTGCCGGTTTAACAGGCCTGTATGTTAAAACGCTTCGTGTCTGGAAAGATGATGAAAGTGCGGACCTCGCCAAAGTTATGGCTGCGCTTGATAAAGATTTAGGGCGTGTTGAACAATTTGCTAATACGCTTGGGCTTTAGGCTTAGGTTTCTTGTGATTTTAAATATTCGTCGATTGAATCAACATAAGGAATGGCGTCATAAGCGCCCGGTTTTGACGCGGTAAGGGCCGATGCGATTTGGGCTCTTAAAAGGGCGATGTCAAGTTCCTGCCCTTGGGATAAGCCTGCGGCGAATGTGCCACAAAATGTATCTTCGTATCCTTCGGGGGAGGACCAGTCTATTTCCTCGGATCTTACTTTAGGTAGTGAAGAGCTTTGGCCATTTTTATGAAGCTCTACATTTCCGTCCGGAGCGATGAAAATTGTTGTTAAATGATCTATGGATGATGACGCGGATATGGCTTTCCAGTTTTCTTTTTGGTGGGCGCCTGTGATGAGGTAATCAATATGTTCAAGAGTGTCAGGACGTATTTCAAAGCGCGGTGAGGCGTTCAGGATTGTGGTGGCTCCTGCTGCCTTCGCTTTTTTCAGAAGTTTATTGTTTTCTACTCCATTGAGTTCTGTTTGTGCGAGGATGATATTACGCTCGCTTAAAACTTCTTTGGGGAGCTGGTCTGCTCCGGTTCTTTCACTCGCACCTAAAGCAATGATTGTTCTGTTTTCATGTTCCAGGCGAATGGCTGTCCCTGTTTGTGTTTTTTCTGTTTTGGCGACGGCTGATGTGATGACGCCATGTTTGCGTAAGCGCAGGAGGATGTGTTTTGACAGCTCATCATCGCCTGTTTTGGAAACAATCGCTGTTTTCGCTCCGGCTTTGGCGGCGGCGACAGCTTGAAGGGCGGCTTTCCCGCCAACGCTGTTTTTATAAAATTTTGTGAATTCAAATTGCTCGTAACGTTGGCTTTGGTCTGTTTCAACGCGGATCAATTGTAAAATCGCACCAAAAACGAAAATCATTATTTCATCCTTTAAAAACTTCAAAAAGACCTTCGGGGTTTGAAATCCTACTCTTGTATGGTAAGAAAACGATCCAGGGCTGGTCATACCATGCCATTATATCCTATGATATGAGTATATGCTTGAAATGTATTGCTTTTTTTTAAGGAATTGATTTACAAGCGTGGGGACAAAGCATAGAGGACGAGATTGCTATGACAGATTTTAATTACCAACGTTATTTTGAAGGCTGCATCGATGGTATTAAAAAAGAGGGCAGGTATCGTAGCTTTGCTAATCTAGAGCGTATTTCAGGACGATTTCCGAAAGCTGTATATAGACCGGCAGATGGCAGTGAGCCTCGCGAGGTCACGATTTGGTGTTCGAATGATTATCTTGGTATGGGGCAGCATCCGGTTGTTGTGAACGCGGCGCGTGAAGCGCTTGAAACTTCGGGCGCCGGGGCTGGCGGGACGCGTAATATTTCCGGGACAACGCGTTATCACGTTGAGCTGGAAGAAAGTCTGGCCGATCTTCATCAAAAAGAATCGGCCCTTGTTTTCTCGTCGGGTTATGTCGCAAATGAAGGTGCTTTGGGGACTTTGGGGAAAATGTTGCCTGAGTGTGTGATTTTTTCAGATGAGATGAATCATGCGTCAATGATTCACGGTGTACGTGATTCCAGAGCCGAAAAGAAAATTTTCCGCCACAATGATCTTGAGCATCTCGAGGAGCTTTTGAAATCTGTTGATTCTGCTCGTCCTAAAATTATTGCGTTTGAATCCGTTTATTCTATGGATGGTGATATTGCGCCGATTGCAGAAATTTGTGATCTGGCTGATGAGTATAATGCGATTACGTATCTTGATGAAGTGCATGGTGTTGGTCTGTATGGCCCGCGTGGCGGCGGTGTTGCTGAGGAGCGCGGTTTGCTTGGGCGTGTTGATGTTATTGAGGGTACGTTTGGTAAGGCTTATGGCTGTATGGGTGGTTTTATTACCGGTCAGGCCGCGTTGGTGGATACCGTTCGTAGTTTTGCATCCAGCTTTATTTTTACAACCAGCTTGCCGCCTGCTGTTTTGGCGGGTGCGCGCGCGGCTGTTGAGCATTTGAAGGTTTCGGATATAGAGCGTTCGCGTATGCATCGTAATGTTGCGTTGTTTAAAGATATGTTAGAGGCGGCTGATTTACCGTTTATGCGCGCAGAAAGCCACATTGTGCCATTGATTGTTGGTGAGCCGAATTGTTGTCGTGAGGTGTCCCAGATTTTGATGGATGAGCATAATATTTACGTGCAGCCGATTAATTATCCGACAGTTCCAAAGGGGACGGAGCGTTTGCGTTTAACCGCGAGCGCAGCGCATTCTCAGGATGATGTGAAGCATATGGCGAATACGCTTCAATATATGTGGGAAACACATCATGCGCTTATGAAGGCTGTGGCCTAGGTCATAAAAAAAGCCCGCTTCGGCGGACTTTGTTCTTTCGGAGAATTAATAAAAATCAGGCTGTTATATTTACATTCGTACCGCGTGTGCCGCTTATTGGTGCGGATTGCGCGGATTCAGCGAGCAGGTTTGCCATGGCCTGATCCGCGTCAGCTGAAGCCTTGACAACGGAAAGAGCTACATTCTGTCTAAGAATGGCTTGTTCTGCGGCTATGCCTGCTGGGATTGCTGAACTCATGATCTTAAATCCTTTGATTCCGTTATTCTCTTATTATCCTACCAAAAACTTAATATTTCTTAAAGTCCTGTTTTTATAAGTGTTAAACTTCGAACCTTTTGAAGTAGCGTTTACACGCTTTGTGAAGTTCTTGTACCAGCGCGTAGCCTTCTGCACCGCCGTTACCCTTTAATTCATTTTTAATAATGAGTTGAATGGCGTTTTCGTGGGCTTTGATGATGTCCATGGCTTCGGGGTTAAATTCGTCAACAGTTTCCATGAATTGCAGGCATATATCGGCTACATCTGTGAGAAGTTGATATTGGAACATGCCGCCATTGGCTTTGAGCTGCATGATCGGCATAACCATTTTGTCTTTTTCGAAGCTTTTGTCTTTTTTGATAAGCTCTGTAATGGTTTTTGTTTGTCTGCCTAGTTCAGAAGACAATTTTTGAGCGTCAGGTTTGAAGTTCACCTGAAAGTTTTCCATTAACTCTTGGGCCTTTTGTAGCTTTTCTTCAGCTATACCCCCGTTTCCAACTTTCATTTTAAGGTGGTTGGGCGGGGTTATGAATTTTGGTTTTTTGTTTTTAGGGGTCATTTCTTATATTTTTTTTGCTTCTTCACGCAGTTTTTTTAATATATCGCCGCCTTTGGAATTATCGGCTGTTTTTTTGGAGGGTGGTTCTTGGTCTCTTCGGCGCGGTCCTGCGTAATCCTTGATTCTTTTTCTGCGCCGGTCTGGTCCGAAAAATTCTTCTGTCGATACAAATTGCCGTGGTTTCTCGATGATTTGGAATACACGGGCGTAGAGGTCTTTCGCTGTGAAAGGTTTAACCATAAATTCGGTTATGCCATTATCTCTCGCGCCTTCTACGCGGAATTTTGAGCTAAAGCCCGTCATCATAATGACGGGGATAAAAGGGTTAGGGCAGGCGGGGTCTGTGCGGATTCTTTTTGTTAATTCCAAACCGTCAACAGGTTCCATCATCCAGTCTGTGATAACGAAATCGGGATTGTGCCGGCAGACTAAATCGAACGCTTCTTTGCCGTTTTCTGCTACAAAAATCTGGGTAAAGCCGAATGTTTTTAAAACAGATGTACACAGCGTCAACATAGGGCGCATATCATCTGCGATAACAACTTTTACGTGATCAAGCTTATAAGCCATGTGAAATTATACTGGTGAATTGAAATTTTTTACAATATTGAGATTATCTTGCGCTTTAAAAGCCTGTAAGATCAAGGTTAAAATAGCGTTCTGGTATTTTATAAAGAGATTGAGAAGGATGTGTTTATGACCACTGGCGGACAAATGCTTGTTAAATCGCTTGCGGCGCATGGCACCCGGCGGGTTTTTTCTGTGGCGGGGGAGAGTTATTTACCTGCGTTGGATGCTGTGCTTGATTATCCGCACATTGAAGTTGTGACATGCAGGCAAGAATCAGGGGTAACTTTTGCTGCCGAGGCTTATGGTCTATTGACGGGTAAGCCGGGTGTTGCCTTTGTAACCCGTGGTCCGGGTGCGTGTAATGCCTCGATTGGCGTACATGCAGCGAAGCAATCGTCCAGTCCCATGGTGATGTTTGTTGGTCTTGTTCGAACTGTAGACCGGGACAAAGAAGCGTTTCAGGAATTTGATTTGCCTCAAATGTTTGATTCTCATTCAAAATGGGCGGCTGTGATTGATCGTGCGGATCAGATTGAGGCCTATGTTGCGCGGGCTATGCATATGGCCGCTTCGGGCCGGCCTGGTCCTGTTGTGCTTGGCTTGCCCGAAGAGATATTGTCCGAAGTCGTTACTGATATTGTTCCAAAAGTGATTTTGCCGTCTGTGTTGAACCCTCATAAGCATGAGCTCAAAAATCTGTTGAATATTTTAAGCGGGGCTGAGCGGCCTTTGATTATTGTTGGTGGGAGTTGTTGGAGTGAGCAGGCTTGCGAAGATTTGGGGCGCTTTGCTGCGGCGGCTCATTTACCTGTTGCTGCGTCCTTTAGAAGGCAAGATATTGTTGATCATAATGCCAGTTATTATGTCGGTGAGCTGGGGACGGGGCCGAATCCGAAGCTGGTTGAGGCTGCGGGACAGGCGGATGTCGTCTTGGTGTTGAATGCGCGGATTAATGAAATGATGACGCAAAGCTACACGCTCTTTAAGTCTGAACAACACATTATCCATGTTTACCCGTCGTCTGATGAATTCGGGAAAGCGTATGCGCCTGATTTTACATTGCAGGCCCATATTGAGCCGGTTATGGCGGCGCTGGCCGCCAGCCGTCTTGATGGACGTAAGTGGGCGGGCTGGAAAGATGTTTTGCGCCAGAATTATACGGATTGGAGCCATATTGAGGCAGGGGCTGATGCTGGCTGGAAGGGGGCGGATATGACACAGGTCTTCGCGCATCTTCGCGCTGTTTTGCCCGGTGATGCCGTTGTGACAACGGATGCCGGGAATTTTAGTGGCTGGTGTCAGCGTTATTTACGCTATGGCCGACCGGGTCGTTTGTTGGCTCCTGTTTGTGGGGGGATGGGCTATGCTGTCCCTTCGGCTGTTTCGGCGTCGTTGGAGTGTCTTGATAAAGTCGTGCTTGGTGTTTGTGGTGACGGTGGTTTTATGATGACCTCTATGGAATTGGCAACGGCTATGCATCATGGGGCGAAGCCGATTATTATGGTTTGTAATAATTCAATGTATGGAACGATCCGTATGCATCAGGAACGTGATTTTCCGAATCGTATAAGTGGAACAGCGCTGACTAACCCTGATTTTGTGAAGCTTGCAGAAAGCCATGGGGCGTTTGCGGCACATGTGGGGCATGCCGATAATTTTTTAGAGGTGTGGAATGCGGCTTTGGATGCTGATCGTCTTGCTTTGATAGAAGTGCAAATGGACCCGCGCCAAATCACAACGAATGCAACGCTTTAGAGATAGCTCTCAATTTTCCCAGCCGTTCAAAGATTTTAGATTCTTTTCCTCAGATTCTTTTCCAAGGTCTGTGGATCAATTTTTTCAATTTTTGTGCGGGGCATTGTTCATATTCCTGTTTAGGCGTAGCCTTAATTTTATAAGAATCATTTACGCATCTTACCGGCTTGTTGTCTTTGTGACAGGAGGACGTGGGTGCGTCAAGATTGAAAAGGGTAGGGCCAATGGGCGCGAAAAAAATCATTATGAATTATAGTGCGCCGCCAAGTATAGATGACTTGGAGGTTATGGCGGCGTCGAGCGTTGAAGGTTTGCCAGAGGAGTTGCTTGAGTTCTGCGATGGATTGGCTCTGGTTGTAGAGGAGTTTCCGGATGAGGCTTTGGAGCAAGAGCTTGAGTTGGAAGATCCTTATGAACTGATGGCATTGTATAGGAGCGGTAAAGAGATATCGCCCGGTGTTGAAAAGAAAACAGCGAATGATGACGATGTTTTGATTTTGTTCAGGCGGCCATTGCTGGATATGTGGTGCGAGGCAGGTGATGATCTGGGTGGTTTGTTACGGCAGGTGGTTATTGAAGAGCTCGGCAAGCATTTTGATTTTTCCGATGATGAAATTGAAGAGATGGCAGGACGGCATTTTCAAGGCATGCTCTAACTTTTCTCATTTTTTCCTCGTTTTTAATAGAAATTATGCAGTTGTTTGCCGGATGTGTTAGAATGTCCGAAGGTATGTTTTTATTTACAGGTGAGCTTGAACTTGGCGGTGCGTAGTCTTTTTACAGCCCTAGCGCTATTGGTTTTTATGTGTGCGTCGAATGTGACGTATGGGGCGCCTATTCAGGTTTCTCCAGGCTGCGATCCCGAGTTTCTTGATGTTATGGAGGCACGCGCCTGGATGGAAGGGCAGCGCGAAGTTGAGGTTGCCGCGCGTATTATTTTAAAGCCGGATAGTGTTCTGGAATATTCTTGTTTTGATAATCGTATTGATCAACTGGGCGCTGCGGCGAATTTAATCTTCAGTGATCGTGTGTCCGGGTCTCCTCTTTTTCCGGCGCATGGTCCAACGGCGAGTAATGGTGTTTCTTTAGGGGCTGACGGTCCAAACCCACCAGGTGCGGTTTTTACTTCTGCCTCTCTTGATAACGCTTTGAATCAGCTTGTAACTTCTCCAACATTTACATTTGCAGGGACTAATTTTGGTCATACATTTGCGGGGGGAACGTATGCAGGAATTCCTCCGGCTGCGGCTTCATGTAATGCGATGAATGCCGTATGGTCGTTTTTGAAGTGTCAGGATTTTAATCAGGACTTTTTTCGTACGTTTCAGGAGCTAAGCGTATCGGATCCCCGCACAGTGCCTATTCCATGTAACGATGCCGGGCGTGCCGGTCGTTGGACGAATGCGTTGGCTACGGCTTATCCTCCTCCTGCAACGCCGGCGGCTTTGGGTGGGCTTGATATCGCTGTGCATTATAATCGCCAGATGAATGCAGGATCATGTTCGGCGGCTACGCCGGTTTATACTGGTGTGCAGGTTGTGATAGGGGGGGTGTCCCGCCCTGAGGCCGTTTGTTCTATTCCGGGTTGTTACTTTGATGGCGCTGGGGGGTGTAACTAGCGCTCTTGCTGTTTTCTCTGTGTTTCAAAATTTAAATGTTTATTAAAATTTTATACGTTATCATGATAGGTGCATGATTATGTAATGTGAGGTGGGCGATGACTTTTCATAGGGGCGCAAGGTACGTATTTATTCTCGTGATTTTTGTCATGTGTGCTCCGCTGAGTGCGTATGCCCAGTCTCATAATTGCTATAAAAATGCTATTTCAGATTATATTTGCCCTCAAAATTCAGATATCGCGCCACCGGGAAGCGCTGCAAATTCTTCGACAATCGGCGGTGCCTCCATTTTTGGATCGGGCGGTGCCATTTTTTCGGACTTGCTTGGCGGTGGCTCCAGTAATAGCGGTGCTTTAGGTTCGATTTTGAGTTCTTTTGGCTCTTTGTATGATACTTTGCCGCCAGCGTTGCAAAATGTCTTCCTTTCACAGCTTTCATCTCTCGATTTTTCTAATCTTGATGTTGGTGATTTAACGTCCGTTCTGGGGCTGTTTAATCAGCTACAGTCAGGGTTTGAAGGCTTATCTGGGATTTCTTGTGGCGGCAGTGGTACGTTGAACAGTGATTATCTTGTCTATGCGCAGAATTTATATGCGCAAAAAAGCACTCAATTCGATTTAAAGGAAATGCTGGGGTCTGCGGCTATTAATGCGGCGTCTAATGTTGTTAGCAATGGTTTTGATCTTTCCTCGATTATGGGTGGGTTGAAAGGTGATGTTACATCTTCGATTTGTACGCCGGCACCGGGAAGTGATACCGGCGGTGGGGCTACTGTCGCTGGTGGAACCGGTACGGCGACGCAGGAAGCTGCGCAAGCGCCGGACCCTGCAGGCACTGTTCAGGCACCGTCTTCGGTTACTGACGGGCCGGGTGGATGGACATTGGCGAAATCCCAACAGGCTATCAGCATTTCTCGTGTTGATAATGCTGGTTCAGGTTACTGCGCCAAAGGTGTTGCGAATATTATGTTGCAAATGGGTTATCCTGTGACACGCGGAAATGCACATGATTGGGATCAAAGCTTACCAAGCAATGGTTGGACGTTCTTATCCGGGGTCGCGCCCGGCGAGGCACCGCCCGGGGCTTTGCTGGTCTTTGATAGTGATATTCATGCCGGTAAGCCTGTTGGAACGACTGGCGGGGCAAAATATGGTCATGTCGAAATTGTAACAACCACGACGGATGGTAAGCGACAATACGTGTCTGATAAGCCGCGTAATAACTGGGGCGGGACGGTTCCTGATAATTATGTTGGCGCGTGGGTTAAAACTTAATTATAGTGGTGAGCATGAAGAGATCGATAAAATTTACATTGTTGGCGGCCTCGGTTGTGTTTGCCGCTTCTGCCGCTATTGCACAGAATGATGGGCTGTTTGGTAAGGTGCGTCCTTCGTTGGTGAGTGAGGAGGGGGAAATGGTTGAACTTTATGGTCAGAAACTCGATCCTGCATCCGTGGCTATGACGGATACGGATTATACGTGGAAGGATCTTCAAAAGAATGTTTCTGAGCTTTTGCCTCTGGGTGCAAGCGAAGAAAAGACTCCGCAGGAGCTTTGTGATTATTTAGGAGATCTTTCCCGGCTTTACATGAATACATATGACGGTGCGGTTTCTAGCCTCGCTGTTCATTTTGAGGGCGTATTTCCCAATGAGGCGGATGCGGAGCTGTCGGTGGCTGATCGTTTGAGGGTGAAGGATGGCATTGATGCTTTGTTGAAAGCTGGGGGCGAAGCGCTTGAAGGTAAAGTGATGATGGCTTTGCAGGCGCATCACCAGTATTTAACCTTGCAGACTCTAAGTGATGCGGCGCAGGTGAATTGTCCTCAGCCGCCTGAGCTTGCTCCGGATTTGGGGGCTCCTGCTGTTGCCCCAGCGGGCGGCGTTAAGCCTTAATCTCTTTTGCGGATGTCATTCCTCATCGCTTGCGGTGTTCGTCATTGCGAGCGCAGCGAAGCAATCCAGTGGTCACAAGACAAAATGTTGGACAAAAAACCTTGGATCGCCTCTTGTCTTGGGGCGGGGCGGGGCCTTCATTCCAATCCTTTTTCCATGAATGCGGCCATGCGGCAGGCGAAGCTTGTCGGATCATTGACTGGTTCGCCCTGAATGATTTTGGCTTGATCAAACAGCAATAAAGCCACGTCTTTGAAATTATCGCTTTTACTGTCCATTGTTTCCAGCTTTTGAATAAGCGCATGTTTTGCGTTGATCTCTAGAACTGGTTTTGAATCCCCTGCGTATTTCTGCTGAATTTTTAAAACGCGTTCCATGTGCATGTCAACGCTGCCTTCGGGGGCGACAATGCAGACAGGGGAGTCTGTGAGCCTGTTCGAGAACCGGACATCTGAAACATCGTCTTCTAAAAGTTCTTTGATTGCGGTGAGTAAGTCTTCTTGCTCTTTGGTGTTTTCTTTCTTCTCGGCGTCTTCTTGCTTACCGTCTAAGTCAATGTCGCCACGCGTTACGGACTTAAATATTTTGCCTTTATAATCCTGTGCATTTTGTAGCCAGAAATCATCGATTGTGTCGGTGAAGAAGAGAACTTCGATATTTTTGGCTCTGAATCCTTCGATCTGCGGGGAGTTCTTCAAGGATTCCAGGTTTTCACCGCTGATATAGTAGATTTCTTTTTGGTCTTCGCTCATGCGTTCTACATATTGATCGAGGGACGTAAATTTCTCGCCATTATCGTGCGTAGAGTAGAAGCGGCAAATTTTGAAAAGGGCTTCACGATGTTCGACGGCATCGTATAGGCCTTCTTTAATAGCCGCGCCAAATTGTCCCCAGAAGGCAATAAAGCCGTGCCAGTCATCTCGGGAAAGCTTATCAAGATCGCTGAGGATGCGTTTGGTTACGCTGGTGCGAATTCTGGAAATAATAGGGTTATATTGCAGAGATTCGCGGCTGATGTTCAGCGGTAAATCTTCGGAGTCGATGACACCGCGGACGAAGCGCAGCCATGGGTACATAAGGCCGTCGAGGCTGTCGGAAATAAATACGCGGCGGACGTAGAGCCTTACAGAGTTTTGACGTGACGGGTCGTATAGGTCCCATGGGCGCAGTGTCGGGATGAATAAAAGTGCGTTGAATTCGATCTTTCCTTCGGCGCGCCAATGCGATGTTAGAATCGGTTCGTCAAAGCCCATTGTGATGTGTTTATAAAACTCGTCATATTCTTCTTTGGTGACGTCCTGTTTTGAACGTGTCCAAATGGCGGCGGCTTTGTTGACCGGCTGGCCTTCGCCTGTGGCTGTTTCTTCTGGTGTGTTGAGGAATATTTTGAAATCAATGTGGTCGGAATAGGTTTCGATTGTGTGTTTGATTTTATCATCGATCAGGAACTCTGCACCGTCGTCTTTGATATTCAGAATGATTGCTGTACCGCGATCGCCGTCTAACTTTGTTTCTTCGTCCGCCGTTGCCTTGCGAACGTTGAACCCAGAGGCACCGTCGGATTCCCATGCCCATATGGCTTTGGACCCGGCTTTGCGGCTGATCACTGTGACGTAGTCGGCAACCATATAGGAGGCATAAAACCCGACGCCGAATTGCCCGATTAATTTGAGGGGGTCTTCGCCTTTTTTGGCGTCTTTCATTTTTTCCATCAATTTGGCTGTGCCGGATTTGGCAATGGTCCCCAAGTGATCGATCAGATCTGCCTTGCCCATGCCGATTCCGTTATCGACGATGGTGAGTGTTCTTGTGTCTGTGTTTTTGTAAATATGGATGCGGAAATTTGCGTTGTCTGCTGTGAGTTCCGGTTTTTCAATCGCGTCATAGCGTAAGCGGTCACAGGCATCGGCTGCGTTCGAGATCAGCTCGCGCAGGAATACGTCATGATTTGTGTATAAGGCATTGGCCACGATGTTCAGCAAGCGCGAGACATCGGCGCTGAAATCCATTTTTTGGGTGTCGTCTTTTTTAGCGGTCGCAGTCATTTTTTGATCCTTAAGGGCAGAGCCAAGTGGCGGTCCATACATTGTTGTCTTGTGAGCCTTCAATTTTAGTATAGACGAAACGCGTGTGCAAGCGGTCCTTATGCGCGATCCAGAACTCTATTGATTTGGGGATGAGGCGGTATCCTTTCCAATACTCGGGGCGGGGGATGTTGTCGACGCCTGCAAACTCATCTTCGTATTTTTTAATCGCGTTTTGCATGTCTTCCCGTTTTTCAAAGGTTTGCGATTGTTTTGAGGCCCATGCGCCGATCTGGCGTTCTATGGGGCGGGTTTTGAAATATTGATCTGATTCAGATTCTGTTGTTTGTTCTATATCACCTTCGATGCGGATTTGTTTACGAATAGATTTCCAGTATAGGCACATGGCGGCTTTTGGGTTATCTGCTATGTCCTGTCCTTTGCGGCTTTTTGCGTTGGTGTGGAATTTAAAGCCTTTCCCGGTGATTTCTTTGATTAAAATCATGCGGTTAGACGGATTTCCTTGTGCATCACATGTGGCTATACATGCCGCTTCAGGGTCGTTGGGTTCGTTTTTTCGAGCATCAGACAGCCATCCTTTTGCTAAGGCGATGGGATCGTTTCCGAATTGTTCAAAAATTTCATTACTCATGTTTTTTTCCGAAGGGTTATAAATGTTGAAACGTATATTGTTTTGCACACGAATAAATACCATATATGCTGTGTACTCAGAATCGCAAGGCTCTGATACTCGCAAAAATTAAGAAAGGCGAATGATATGAGAAATATGTTTTTAATTCCATTGGTTATGCTGGCATTTGTTGTTGGCGGTTGTGAAACCATTGAAAATAGTGGGACAAAGCAAACGATTGGCGGCGTCAGTGGCGCTGTGATTGGTGGGTTGCTGGGCTCCAAGGTTGGCGGCGGCAGCGGTCAACTCTGGGCGACGGGCGCCGGTGTTTTGCTTGGTACGTTCCTTGGTAGTGAGATCGGCAAGTCTTTGGATAATGCGGATCGTGCGATGTTGGGGCAGGCCAACCAGCGTGCGCATAGTGCGCCTATTGGTGAAACTGTGTCGTGGGATAACCCGGATAGCGGAAATTATGGTTCTGTTACGCCAACTCGTGAAGGGCAGAGTTCTTATGACCGGTATTGCCGTGAATATGAGCAGATGATTTTTGTTGACGGGCGTCAGGAAACAGCCGTTGGTCAGGCTTGTCAGAATACTGACGGCACTTGGGAAATTGTTGGCTGATTTTTTGAATATCAAATTTTAGGAAAGCCGCCTTTATAAATTGGGCGGCTTTTTTAATATGCGGATTTTAAAAGTTCGAAAGCGTTTGTATAGGGGGTGTAGATTTCATTTCTTGCGATAATTTCTAGTGCTTTTTCCGTCGTCAGTTTTTTGCCTGTCCGGCGGTACGTTATGAATTTTCGATTAAGTTGTTGAAGGTCTCTCCATTTAATTTGCGAGAAGCTTGCTTCGAATGCGTTGTTAATCAGGTCTTCTTTGGCCAACGGGTTTTCTTTGAAAAGTCTATATGCGTTTTCTGCTTCAATGAGGGCGGGCGCGCACCAGCCAATTGGTTTTCCTTCGAGCAATTCTTTTGTTTGTTTTCTTGCTTCCATCAGAAAAATACGGGCGTTTCCGTCCTCATTAACTTTTTCCAGCAATTCCAAAAATGTAATTCGGCTTGCTCTGACATGTGTGCGTTCATTCATGTCGTTTTCTGTGAACGG
>Ga0316204_10005818_pt1 | contig 19810 bp, 14 predicted proteins | sample 6monrhotite_MG_2_FD_205661 | JGI IMG/M metagenome (GOLD analysis project Ga0316204, IMG submission 205661) | Microbial mat bacterial communities from mineral coupon in-situ incubated in ocean water Damariscotta River, Maine, United States -... | ecosystem: Environmental > Aquatic > Marine >...
GTTGCCAAAACTGTGTATTCATTAATATGACCGGGATTCTGGGTGTTTTACCGGTTTGCATGAGCGTTAACATCTCTGCCAACTCATCTAACGTGCCAAAGCCCCCAGGACACACTACATAGGCTGCTGCATATTTTACAAACATCACCTTGCGTGTAAAGAAGTGGCTAAAGTTTAAACTCAAATCCTGATACTCATTAGGGAGTTGTTCTTTTGGCAGCTCTATATTTAAACCCACGCTGACAGATTTTCCTTCTGCACCGCCACGATTCGCTGCCTCCATAACGCCAGGGCCACCACCAGAAATAATTGAAAAGCCTTCATCAGAAAGCAACCGGGCAACCTGCTGCGCTTTTTTATAATCGGCATGATCTTCTTTAATGCGCGCTGAACCAAAAATACTCACTGCGGGCTTCACGTGGCATAACTGTTCAAAGCCATCAACAAATTCAGACATGATTTTAAACACCCGCCAGGACTCACGATTAAGCTCTGCGTCAGCACTTTCCATATTTCGTTTTTTGGCTTCTATATCAGTATGCAGCTTTTTATTCATCCGTTCTCCACTCGACGTTTTTTGATGTCATAATACGCCGTCTTATCATTGGTACAAGCCCTTAACTCAGGGTCATAACTTACTAGGCATAGCATAGGCATGGCAAAACAACCCCCTCTAATTTTAGTCGATGGTTCTTCTTATTTGTTTCGGGCATTTCATGCCTTACCACCCTTAATTTCATCGAAAGGCCAGCCTACCGGTGCCATTTACGGCGTAGTTAATATGCTGAAAAAACTGGTACAGGAATACCAGCCAGTGCATATGGCCGTAGTATTCGATGCCAAGGGCAAGACCTTTCGTAATGATATGTATAAAGAATACAAAGCAAATCGTCCACCCATGCCGGATGATTTGCGCACTCAAATAGAACCGATTCATCAACTGGTTGATGCTTTGGGCTATCCTCGAATTGTTGTACCTAATGTAGAGGCCGATGATGTACTAGGTACGCTCGCACAACAAGCTGCCGCAGCAGGATATGATGTATTAATTTCCACCGGTGATAAGGATTTGGCACAACTAGTAACGGATAAAATAAGCCTTATCAACACTATGAGTAATCACATCAGTACACCCGATAGCGTACTAGAAAAATTTGGTGTGCCGCCTGAAAAAATTATCGACTACCTTGCTCTCATTGGTGACAGTGCCGACAATATTCCTGGAATAAACAAAGTAGGCCCAAAGACCGCGGTTAAGTGGCTAAATGAATATGAATCGGTCGACAATATTATTGCCCATGCTAGTGAATTTAAAGGCAAGGTAGGCGAGTACTTACGTGAAGGACTAGAGCAATTACCACTGTCGTACCAACTCGCTACCATTGTTTGTGATGTTGAGCTGGAACAGACGCCAGATGAACTCAACATACAAGCCGCAAACACTGAGGCACTGCGCGAGTTATATTCTGAATATGAATTGAAAACCTGGCTTTCCGAACTAGATGGATCAGATACTACTTCCACAATAGTCACTTCTCCTCAGCTAGAAACGGACTATCAAACTGTACTCACACAGACCGAATTTGACGATTGGCTAGCTCAGCTTAAACAGGCTGATGTGTTTGCCTTTGATACAGAAACTACCAGCCTAGATTATATGAAGGCAAAAGTGGTCGGTGTATCTTTTTCAATAGAACCGGGTAAGGCAGCTTATGTTCCTTTCGGCCATGATTATGAAGATGCACCTCAGCAACTCTCTGAAGAAACAGTATTAGGCAGCCTAAAGCCATTACTCGAGGATGCCACCGTTGGAAAACTTGGTCAAAACTTAAAGTACGATGCCCATGTGCTACAGAACCATGGTATTCAAATGCAGGGTATTAGCGACGATACGCTGCTGGAATCATACATCTTAGATTCTACTAAGCGCCATGATATGGATAGTATGGCCAGTCGTTTTCTCAACGTCGACACTGTCCATTTTGAAGATATTGCCGGTAAGGGCGTTAAGCAGCTAACCTTTAACCAAATAGATCTAGAGCAGGCAGGCCCCTATGCAGCTGAAGATGCCGACATTACCCTGCGCCTGCACCAGCATATTTCAGCGCAGCTCGATGCCGAACCTTCTCTACAAAAAGTATATAAAGAAATTGAACTGCCATTACTGCCGATTCTGCAACACATTGAACGAAACGGTGTAAAAGTTGATGCACAAATGCTCGCCGACCAAAGCTACCAGATAACACAACGCCTAGCTGAGCTTGAGCAACAGGCCTACACTGAAGCAGGCGAAGAGTTTAATTTAGGCTCACCTAAACAGATTCAGGCAATTTTCTTTGAAAAACTCGAATTACCGGTGATTCGTAAGACCCCAAAAGGCCAGCCATCAACGGCTGAAGATGTATTACAGGAATTAGCTGAAAGCTATCCTCTACCCAAGCTCATTTTGGAACATCGCGGCTTAAGCAAACTGAAATCAACTTACACCGATAAACTACCCCTACAGATTGATGCCAACACGGGCCGAGTACATACCAGCTATAACCAGACGGGCGCGGCAACGGGACGCATGTCATCTAGTGATCCTAATTTACAAAATATCCCCATTCGTTCTGAAGAAGGCCGCCGCATCCGACAGGCCTTTGTAGCAGACGAGGGCAACTGTATTCTGGCTGCCGATTACTCTCAAATAGAGCTGCGCATAATGGCGCACTTATCCGCAGATGAAAGTTTACTAACCGCCTTCCGTGATGGCAAAGATATTCACAAGGCTACTGCTGCCGAAGTATTTGATGTGCCATTGGACAAAGTAGAAACCGAACAACGCCGTGCAGCAAAGGCGATTAACTTCGGACTCATCTACGGCATGTCGGCTTTTGGCCTAGCCAAACAGTTAAATGTAACGCGCTATCAGGCACAGGATTATATTGATCTCTATTTTGAGCGATACCCCGGCGTTAAAGAGTATATGGATAGCACGCGTGAACAGGCTCATGAAACAGGCTATGTTGAAACCTTATTTGGTCGTCGCTTATATCTACCCGAAATCAACTCCCGAAATGGTCAACGCCGCCAATACGCAGAACGTACCGCAATCAATGCACCCATGCAGGGTACGGCAGCGGATATCATTAAGCGCGCAATGATAATGGTGCATAACAAACTACAGCAATCAGACATTAATGCCTTAATGATTATGCAAGTACACGATGAATTGGTGTTTGAAGTCGCTGAAAATCAGGTCGAGGCACTCAGCGAATTGCTGCATACGGAGATGGAATCTGCCGCTGATCTGAATGTCCCTTTACTTGTCGATATCGGTATTGGCAGTAACTGGGATGAAGCGCATTAATTCTGTTAAAAAAGCATTCTAAAAATACTTCTAAATAACAATCATATAGAGCGACTAGTTTAAAACGTCATTAACATTAGGCCTTCGAGCATAGGCCTAATACTCTGTATATATAGTATAAAACGCTTACACCACTCATCATTCTATTTTGACAAGCTTATAAATTGAGCTTTACTTGTAGATAGCAGAAACGTTTTTTCGAATTGCGCTAAAGCCCGGCGCAAGCTCGTTCGCCTCCCTGAACGAGCAAGTTTGAGACTGGCCTCCCCAAGCTGGTCTCTATGTTAATCCCAACCACTTCCCTGGTGGTTGGGTTTTTTTTGTGCCTAATTTATTCGCGCTAGTCTTCAAATGAAAGCTGGAACCAGCCGTCAAGGACAGCTTGCAATTCTTCTAAGCCGGTTTTTTTCAAAGCCGAAAACATTTGAACCGTAACCTCAAAGCCTGCCTTTGCAATTTCCTTTTTCACCATAAGCACCTGATTACTCGCCGGGCCTTTCTTTAATTTATCTGCCTTGGTAAGCAATATATGCACAGGCGTTTGCATTTGCTCACACCATTCAAGCATTTGTATGTCATATTCTTTTAAGGGATGGCGAATATCCATTATGACAACTAAGCCACCTAACTGCTCACGCTTACCTAAGTAAGACTCCATTAGCTTTTGCCATTCACGACGTACCTTTTCTGGCACCTTGGCGTAACCATAACCCGGCAAATCAACTAATGAACGCTGCTCATCTAAGCCAAAAAAGTTAATAAGCTGAGTACGCCCCGGCGTTTTACTGACCCGTGCCAGCGCCTTCTGGTCGCATAAGGTATTAATTGCACTGGATTTTCCGGCGTTGGAACGCCCGGCAAATGCCACCTCCAGCCCATCTAGCTCAGGAAATTGCGATGCCTGACTGGCGCTGGTTAAAAAGCTTGCTCGACGATAATAATTGACCATTAGCTAATCCAATAAGCTCACCAGAATAGCTCTGATGAGAAATATAACAGTGAAAATAATAAAATTACTCAAATCTCGGCGCATACTACCAATCTTGCTGTGCCACGGCGAATTTTACTACAAATCATCTATGCATATTTAGCCCTGCAAAATTGCTGAAAGGGCTGTTCTGGTGTAGACTTGCGCCACTTTTTGCCTATCGCTCATTATGAGTTTAGGGCTACATATAATTTTGACTGCTAGTATTACTAGCTACATAAAATCGTTTGGAGAAGACAAACAATGAATTTCAAATCTCTGATTGCAATCGCAGGCCTAGCTCTTGGCCTAAATGCATCTGCTTCTGCTGCTGACCTGGCAGCTGGTGAAGCTACAGCAGGCGCAATTTGTGCTGGCTGCCACATGCCTGACGGCAATAGCGTTGTAGACATGTTTCCTAAGTTAGCAGGTCAGCATGCACAATATCTTGCGAAGCAATTAAACGACTATAAGAGTGGTGCTCGTCAAGACCCGACTATGACGGGTATGGCTGCTACTTTAGCAACTGATGAAGACGTAGCAAACGTAGCCGCTTTCTTCGCTAGTAAAGCAGGCTCTCCAGCGACAGCTGACGACAGCAAGGTTGCATTAGGTAAGGACATTTATCGCGGTGGCGATATGACTAAAGGTCTTCCAGCTTGCATGGGTTGTCATAGCCCTAACGGTTCTGGTAACCCAACTGCTAAGTTCCCAATGTTAGCAGGTCAGCATGCTACTTACACAATTGCACAGCTAACGGCTTTCCGCGACGGTACTCGTGCTAACGATAACAATAAAATGATGCGTTTAGTGGCTAGCAAAATGTCTGCTGCTGAAATGGAAGCAGTTGCAAACTACATTGCACAAATGAAGTAGTAACCATCGTTATACTTTATTAACAAAAGGCTGCATTTGCAGCCTTTTGTGTTTCTGAGATATGGCATAATCAATAAAAACAAACTGAATAGTATGAAATTTTCTAATCATATTCAGGTCGTATAGAAAGTACATTAAAGGAAATCATTACATGAAACTAATTAAACGCTTTAGCCTACTAGCATTACTAATCTTGCTACCCACCTTATCTTGCGCTAAAAACTACGACGAAGGCATAGAATACAAAAAGCTCGGTCAGCCAGTGAATACACAAACTGGCGATGATATCGAAATAATGGAATTTTTCTGGTATGGCTGTCCGCATTGTTTCAGTTTTGAGCCAACATTAAAAAAATGGAAAAAGACACTCCCAGCCAATGTGAAGTTTGTACGTATGCCAGCACCACTTAACCCGCGTTGGATGGTACATACAAAAACTTATTACACACTTCAAACAATGGGTGAAGATGAAAAACACCATGAAGCTATTTTCCAGGCTATGCATATTCAAAAGAAGCGTTTAGCAAGTAAAGATGTTGTCGCTGATTTTCTAGCTACCAGAGGTGTAGATAAAAAGGCCTTCCTGGCTAATTTTGATTCTTTTGCAGTAGAAATGCGTGCTAGACAAGCATTACAACTAGGGCAGGAGTACAAAGTAAGTGGCGTTCCCATGTTAGCCGTTAACGGAAAATACACTATTTCTGCGGCTGATGCTGGCGGATATGAAGGCATGACGAATGTTGCAGACTATTTAATTAAGAAAGAATCTAAATAAAATAATCTTTTTTTAAATCATATACTTGTAGTGCCTTAAAACGAGGTCTATATTTAAGGGAGCCTGATTTCAGGCTCCTTTTTTATTTTCTGAACTAGATCGTCGGTATAAAGAGAACATTATGTCAACAGATGGGCAAGGCAATGAGCAATGGAAGCAAAAATATTACGATCAACTCGATAGCCTTGAGCAAAAAGAATCTGAATGGGAAAAGCTAGAAACAGCTCTTAAACGTAGCATTGGACGCTTAAGTCTTGCGGCGGAAGGCCAGGATAACAGCCTTGATAAACATATTGATGAACTACGTACCGCATTAAAAAACAACATCAATAGACAGCGTCTTGATTCTATTGTTGACGATATGTCTCGGGTTTTAACTCAATTGGAAGATCAAAAAACGCCACCAAATCGCTTGGCAATTGACCTTCTGGAGAAGCTAGTCAGCCAATTATCATTGCCTAAAAATTGTGAAAAACAGCATAAGAAATTAGTTAAGCAGTTCAATAAATCAGACGATGGACAACGCGAGAGTTTATTAAAAGAGACTGTCGCTTTATTAAAAAATGCTATCTCTGTTGACTCTACATCTGATAATTCCAGTTCTGGTTTTTTAGATCGACTTTTTAGTTCGGATAAATCATCAAAAACAGATCAAAATAATGATATTGCAAATGTACAGGCTATTACTTCTATACTTGAACATATATTAAGTATTCTACCCTGGCCAGAATCTATTCAAGAAAAATCAAAGTCTGCAATTAACTCTATTAAACAATCCGATTCAGAAAAAAGTTTGCAAGATAATCTAGATATGATTACGTCCATTATTAAAGAATGGCCCATGTCTAACACAGGAAATTTAGTACAAACTGAAAATAAAAATTTACATTTAGATACTTATAAAAATTGCTTAATTAATTTATTAAATAATCTTGATAACGCTGAATCTCCCAGTGGGAAATTAACCGCACTTAAAATATCTGCAAGAGACGCCAAGCAGGAAAACGAGCTTTTAGATTTATCTTCACAGTTGTCCCAACTCCTTATTTCACAGACAACAACTCTAAATACAAACTCAAACTCTGAAATTATAGAAAATACTATTACACCTTCTCGTGATGGTGCTTTACAACCATCTATTCAAGAATTACTTATTCGCTTACTAGAACAACTAATTGTACCAGCTGATTTACAGAATGAAGTTGATCAAATGAAGCAGCGCCTTGAAGCAGATTCTAACCCTGCTGATTGGAAAAAATTACTTAAAGATGTTGCAATACTTATTAATTCTATTCGTAGTCGCATGCAAAAAGAAAAGCATGAGTTTGAAACATTCTTACAGCAGGTTACGGATCGCTTAAAAACAATGGATCAGTTTTTACAGTCAGAAACAAATAATCTAAAAAATGCCCAATCTAAAGGTGAAGAATTTGATAAGACAATAAACAGTAACGTAAATGATATTCGACAGGATGTCGATCAAGCTACTGAATTAGTAATTTTAAAAAATAGTGTGAATGCAAAACTCGATAATATTTCTTCACATATTGTGGACTACCGAGAATATGAAATTACCCGTGTTGAAGAGTCTCAACAACAGGTATATCAAATGCAAACACGCATGCTATCACTAGAAAAAGAAGCTGAATCATTAAAACAAATCGTTATTGAAAAAAATAAACAAGCCATGTTTGATGCTTTAACTGCTATTCCTAATCGACTTTCTTATGAAAAACGTATTGAAGATGAAATTTCAAGATGGAAGCGTTTTAATACGCCACTAAGTTTAGCTATATGGGATATCGACTTCTTTAAAAAGGTAAATGACACCTACGGCCATAAAGCCGGTGATAAGGTTTTAAAAACTGTTGCACAATTACTTAACAAAAGGATACGTGCAACTGATTTTTTAGCTCGCTATGGTGGAGAAGAATTTGTAATGTTGCTACCTGGTACTAAACAAGAGGAGACCTTACGTTTGGTTAATGACCTACGTGAACAAGTCGAGAATTGCGGATTTCATTATCATGGTGAGGCTGTCACTATTACTGTTTCCTGTGGCATTAGCAGCTTTAGCGAAGGTGATGTCGTAGAAAAAGTATTTGAAAGAGCTGATCAGGCCTTATATAAGGCAAAAGATAATGGACGTAACCAATGCGTTGTTGCCGCTTGTTTATCTGATTAAAACATTCAACGATAATTAACTATTACAAACTTTTACCTTCACATCCTCTATAGTGAATGTTGTTATTCGATATATATTACCGCTTAATAATATTAATTTTATTCTTATTGATTTATCTTAGGTTCTTTATTAGCTTATTAGCTATTATTATAAGAATACAGCATCCAAACATCTGGAGTATTACAATGAATTTTCCTGGCTATATTATCAACTTAACCGCCACATTCGCATTATTGACGGCATGTAGTAGCCCTAAGACTGATTTTTCCGACTGCGTTTTCCCCGATGCTCCGGATACCGCTGCACCCGGCTGGATCTGTGACCAACCTGTTAAAGATATTGAAATTACTGCTATCGGTTCAACAACTAAATCTGGTGCCGGATATGATTATATGAAGAGTATGGCTGCGACTTCAGCCCGCATCCAACTTGCACAAAATATGCAAGTACAAGTTCGTAACATAGTTAAGCAATATATAGAGACTACAGGCCAGGCAGATTCAGAAACTGTCGACAAAGTTATGACTTCAGTTACAAAACAAATTACTAACCAAACTCTTATAGGTACAAAAATAGTTAAAACTCGTACTAGCCCTACAGGTAATTTATATGTACTTGTTGGTATGAGTAAAGAAAGTGTACAAAAAGCTACGGAAAAGGCACTTAAAACAAGTATGAGAAATGATGCTGCACTGTGGCAGCAATTTAAGGCTAAACAATCTCAGGATGAATTAGCATCAGAAATATCAAAACTTAACGCTAATTAATTTATAGTTTACATCTGCATAAAAAAAGCACTAATAGTGCTTTTTTTATGCCTGATCTGCTATATCGAAATTTATATTTAGAACCTAGTTTATTAATCCACTGTGCTTCAACAATGCATCAATTTTAGGTTCCCGTCCTCTAAACCGCTTAAATAACTCCATAGCTTTTTCTGATCCACCGGTTTCTAAAATTGAATGTAAAAATTCTTTGCCTGTCTCTGCATTAAAGATACCCGTTTCTTCAAATTTAGAATAGGCATCAGCTGATAAAACTTCTGCCCATTTATAACTATAATATCCAGCACCATAACCACCCGCAAATATATGCGAAAAACCGTGCTGGAATTGATTAAATGTTGGCGGAATAATGACCGCCACCTGATGTCTTACTTCATTTAACAAGGCTTGAATATTCTTAAAGTCTTCCGTCGCATATTCCATGTGTAATCTAAAATCGAATAATGCGAACTCTAATTGTCTAACCATTATCATTGCAGACTGGAAATTTTTTGCTTTTATTAGTTTTTCATATAAATCTTCAGGTAATTTTTCTCCTGTATCTACATGACCAGAAATAAGTGCTAAACCTTCTTTTTCCCAGCACCAATTCTCCATAAATTGACTAGGTAACTCAACAGCATCCCACTCTACACCGCTAATACCTGATACAAATAATGGGTCAACTTTCGTTAACATATGTTGTAACCCATGCCCAAATTCATGGAATAGAGTAGTAACTTCATCATGATTTAGTAAAGCAGGTTTATTACCTACTGGTGGAGTCAAATTACAAGTAAGGTATGCGACTGGTATTTGAATATTATCTTCGCACTTCATGCGACTGATACATTCATCCATCCATGCTCCACCACGTTTATTATTTCGCGCATATAAATCTAAATAGAATTGGCCTCGAAGATTTCCATCTTCATCTTCTATTTCATAGAATTTTACATCTTTATGCCATATGTCTATTTCTGTCTTTTCAGTAATTTTAATTCCATATAATCTTTTTACAATTTCAAATAATCCACTTATTACTGTTGGCGCTGGGAAATACGGCTTTAACTCTTCCTGACTTATGCCATATTCTCTTTGCTTTAATTTTTCCGATACATACATTACATCCCATGCTTCCATTTTTCTGATATCACAATAATTTTTTGCATATGCTTTTAGTATTTCAAATTCTGAATCTGCTTGTGGTTTAGATTTACTTACCAGGTTATTTAAGAAACTAATCACATCATCTGTTGTTTCTGCCATCTTATTAGCAATTGAAATTTCTGCATAATTTTCATAGCCTAATATATTTGCAAGATTTTTTCTTGATGTAAGAATGTCTTCCATTACTTTAGTATTATCAAATTCATTTGCGTTAGGCCCTTTTGTTGAGGCTCTTGTCGTAAAGGCGTTATACATTTCTTCTCGAAATTCTCTTATATCCGAGTAGGTCATTACAGCAATATAGGAGGGTGCATCAAGTGTAAATAACCAACCTTTAAGATCTTCTTCCTGTGCAGTTTGTGCGGCCATATCTTTAACAAAATCTGGTAGGCCAGATAGTTCACTATCTTCTTCGATATGTATTCGGAATGCTTGTGTTGCATCCATAACATTTTGTTCAAATTTAGATTTTAAACTTGATAAATTCTGCTTAATCATTTTAAACTTATTTTTTTCGCTATCTGCTAATGCAACACCATTCAATTTAAATTCTAGTAATGCATTTTCAATTACTTTTTTATTAGCCTTATCTAGTTTTGTAAAATCTTCGCTATCTTTTATTTTATTATATGCTTTATATAATTTACTATTCTGTGATTGCTCTGTTGAATATGAGCTAAGCTTTGGTACACATATATCATGGGCCTTCCTCAACTCATCACTATTTACAACTGAATTCATGTGACTAATTGGTGACCAAACTCTAGATAGAGTATTATCCATCTGTTCTAATGTTTTATTTAATGTATGCCAATCTAAATTGGCATCTTCTTCTAGTAGACTTGCGAGCTTCTCGTGATTATTTTTTATAATTTTATCTATAGCTGGTTCTATATCATTTACTTTTATTTTTGAAAATTTTGGTAGTCCACTTATATCTAATATTTCTTGTGTCATTATTTTTACTTTATTAATTAATTTAACTGGAGCGTCAACTCATTAAGATGTCGCTATTTAATGAATATATTTCTATTTTTTAAGTGTCGATAATAAATTATTTATTATCTTTTTAAGTCCTTGCTGATCTGGCTGCATTCTATTATATACCTGTAATCCAAATATACCGCTCACTAACATTTTTGCTAATGCTTGTGGTTCTGATTTTTTATCTAAATCACCTTTTATTTGTGCTTCTAATAACACCTTTGAAAATTCATTTTCTATTTTAATAAACATATCACTCACCAGCTTGTTTATCTCTCTATCTTCTGGTGGAATTTCTAAAAGTGTATTTACTAACAGGCAACTTTTTCTATTATTATCATTTTTTGCCTCTTTAATAAAATAATCAAAAAAGTTATTGATACGCTCTAAAGGTGCGCTCTCTGACTGCAATATTTTAGTAATTGATTTATACAAATTTACAAAGTAAAAATCTAAAGACTGGAGGAATAAGCTACGTTTATTCTTGAAAGTCCCATATAAACTACCAGGTTGTAAATTTGTCGCATTAGTTAAATCTTTAATTGATGTTGTAGCATATCCCTTACGCCAAAATAGCTGCATTGCGCTATTTAGCACCTCATCATATTCAAACTCTTGTGGCCTCGCCATACAAATACCTCTTCTAAGCTAATTTTATTTTATCAGTTGTTGAATAACCACTCAATTATTACTATAGTTGAACAATCATTCAATAATGGAGTCTTAAATGCCAACATTTCCTGTTTTAACTTTAGATACCTCACCTGATAAATCAAAACCAATGCTAGAACAAACACAGCATGCTTTTAGCTTTATACCCAATTTAATCGGTGTCATGGCTAACTCTCCTGCAATTACCGAGGCATATCTAATCATTGCTAATATATTTTCTAAATCAGGTTTATCCACGACTGAACAACAGATTGTGTTACTCACTGCTAGTCACTTTAATGATTGTCGCTACTGCATGGCAGCTCATACAGCCATCTCTTCAATGCAAAATGTAGATATGACGGTTGTACAAGCTATTCGTGATGATTTGCCAATTTCCGATTCAAAACTTCAAGCGCTTCGTCAGTTCACACGACTGGTTGTTGAGAATAGAGGTTGGTTGCCGGATTCTGATGTACAAAGCTTTTTAGATGCTGGATATGATCAATCACATATTTTGGATATATTAGTGGGTGTTGCTCAGAAAACCTTAAGTAATTACACTAATCACCTAGCTAAAACACCTTTAGATGACGCCTTTTCAACTGTAGCTTGGGAGCCAGCTAAATAGCATCTTAAATAATACAGTGTTGTTTTAATACAACACTGTTATTTTGTTTTATACTTAAGTTATCATTTAATTAATAAAATAATAATAATAAATGTATTTCCCTCATTAATGTCTTAACTTACTGATAGTTAATATATTATTTTTAAATTGATTTAATATCACTGTGGTCTCTTTATATTTTTATCAACTTTATAGGATATTACACTTTGAAATTTTCATTACATTATTCTTTTATTGCTTTTTTTCTAGTTCTATTTTCTAGTTCTTCCTATTCACAAGAAGACGACATACTTAATTGGGTGGGTTGCGGAATTAGTAAAAAATCTTATATGACTAAGCTTGCTGCCGCTTATACACAATCCAAAGGCACACAAATAAATCTTCAGGGTGGTGGAGCGACTCGTGGCATTCGTGATGTTGCAAATCAAACAGCTGATTTTGGTGGCTCTTGCAGATTCCATCTACCAAACAATCAATTAGAGACTACCAGTGCATTTGAGCCGGTTGCATGGGACGCTTTAGCTATTATTGTTCACCCTGATAACCCTGTATCAAATCTATCTCTATTCCAGGTAAAACAAATCTATTCTGGTCTTATCACCAACTGGAAAGATGTTGGAGGTGAAGATAAGCCAATAAAGCTGTTTACACGTCAGGGAAATATATCGGGTGTGGGTTATTCTATTCGCTCATTAATTTTTTCAGATATAAGCAAAGGATTTGCTTTCAGTAAGCAATTTAAGTCTAGTGGTCCATTAGAAAAGGCTGTTGAAAAAGATTATTCTGCTGTCGCAATTACGGGCGTTAGCAGTGCACGACTTAGAAATGTGAAGATATTGAGTTTAAACAACAAACAACCTGATTATAAAACCATCAAAAGCGGCCAATATGCACTTTATAGACCGCTCTATATTACTTACAATCCAAAAAGCCCAAAGTTAGCCGAAATTAAAAACTTTATAAAATTCGCGCATAGCCGAAAGGGTAAGGAAATTATGATTGAAAATGGTGTAGTACCATATTTAAATGCACTACGATTAGTCATGATCCAATCTCGTGAAAGTCTCTCTTCACAAAACAATAGCAAACAAAACTTAACTTATGAGTAAGCCAGGCTAATTAGGTATCAATATTCATCGCTGCAAGTGCATTTTCTTCAATAAATTCACGACGCGGCTCTACATGATCACCCATAAGCGTGGTAAATACTTCATCTGCGGCAACAGCATCTTCAATACGCACTTGTAGCATACGGCGCGTTTCAGGGTTCATTGTAGTTTCCCACAATTGCTCAGGGTTCATTTCACCCAAGCCTTTATAGCGCTGAATATTTAAGCCTTTACGGGCTTCTTCAAATAACCAGTCTTTTACATCTGCTATGCTAGAAACCGTAAACGTTTTCTCACCCCGTTGAATATAAGATCCTTCAGCAAATAAGCCTTCCAGCTTCTGATATAACTCAGCCATCATTCGATATTCTGGACTTTCGAAAAAGTCAGATGTGAAAGTAGTTAGATGATCCAAACCATGCACAATTTTTGTGATATTCAATTGCGGATAGCTTGCTTCTTCTTCCTGATCACTCGATATTTGGAATTCAACGCCAGTAGGTTTAGAATTATTCAATAATATCAATAACTTATCTAAATAACTCTGTACTTTATCTGCATCTTTCAAGTCTTCTACAACAAACATTGGCAGATTAGGAATCTGCTTTAGAATGTCTGCATCATAACGACGTGATAAACGAGTAATTACGGTCTGTACAGCAATATAGGCTTTCACTAATTCTTCTAGTGCTGCCTCGGAAATCGCAGGTGTATCTTTTTGTACATGTAAGTGTGCATTTGATAAAGCCAACTGTAATAAATAATCCGTCAATTCCTGATCATCTTTTACATAACGCTCTTGCTTACCTTTCTTTACTTTATACAACGGTGGCTGTGCAATATAGATATAGCCACGCTCAATCAACTCTGGAACTTGTCTATAGAAGAAAGTTAATAACAGAGTACGAATATGTGATCCATCGACGTCCGCATCGGTCATGATAATAACGCGGTGGTAACGCATCTTATCTGGATTGTATTCTTCTTTACCAATGCCACAACCTAGCGCTGTAATCAGAGTACCGACTTCTGCAGACTGCAACATTTTATCAAAACGTGCTTTCTCTACGTTTAGAATTTTACCTTTCAATGGAAGGATGGCCTGAGTCTTACGATCACGCCCTTGCTTTGCGGAACCGCCCGCAGAGTCCCCTTCCACCAAATACAGTTCAGATAGAGCAGGGTCTTTTTCCTGACAATCTGCTAATTTACCTGGCAGGCCAGCAATATCTAACGCACCTTTGCGACGTGTCATTTCACGTGCTTTTCGTGCAGCCTCACGAGCACATGCTGCTTCTACAATTTTAGCTGTGATAGCACGTACATCAGTTGGGTTTTCAGCTAGGAACTCCTGAAACTTCTCACCCATCGCCTGTTCTACGGCAGTTTTAACTTCTGATGAAACCAGCTTATCTTTTGTTTGTGATGAAAATTTAGGATCTGGCACTTTTACCGATAGAACAGCTGTTAAGCCCTCACGCATATCGTCGCCGGTTGTCGTGACCTTATTCTTCTTCGATACGCCTTCTTTATCCATATACTGGTTAAGACTACGTGTCAGTGCACCACGGAAACCCGCTAGATGAGTACCACCATCACGCTGAGGTATATTATTCGTAAAGCAGAAGATATTTTCCTGATAGGAATCATTCCACTGCATAGAAATTTCAACACCAATACCATCTTTTTCAGCCACAAAATGTAAAACAGTCTCGTGTAATGGAGTTTTATTTTTATTTAAGTGCCTAACAAATGCGCTTATCCCACCTTCGTATTCAAAGACATCCTGCTTATCTGTGCGCTTGTCCGTTAGTACAATACGAACGCCTGAATTTAGAAAAGACAGCTCACGTAGACGCTTGGCTAAAATTTCATAATGATATTCAATATTTGTAAAGGTATCTTCAGAGGCCCAGAAACGAAGCTCTGTACCAGTTGTTTTAGTATCACCAATAATAGCCATAGGGGCTACTGGCTCACCTAAGCTATATTCTTGTTTATGAATTTTTCCTGCTCGCTGAACAGTTAATTCTAATTTTTTAGATAGGGCATTTACAACTGAAACACCGACACCGTGTAGACCACCTGAGACTTTATATGAATTATCATCAAATTTACCACCGGCATGTAAAACCGTCATGATAACTTCAGCAGCAGAGACACCTTCTTCTTCGTGGATATCTACCGGAATGCCACGGCCATTATCTGTTACTGAAATTGAGTTATCTGTATGAATTAGGACATTGATCTCATCGCAGTGACCAGCTAAAGCTTCATCAATTGAGTTATCTACAACCTCAAACACCATATGGTGTAATCCGGTCCCGTCATCAGTATCACCGATGTACATACCGGGACGCTTTCTAACGGCCTCTAGACCTTTTAAAACCTTGATACTGGAAGAATCGTAAGCCGTGGCTTCGCTCATAAAAATCCCCTGAAAATGAACGATTATTATAACTGAAATCCCCCGAACGAGGTGATTTAAAGTACTTTTTTTAGTCTTGTTTACAGGGAGGTATATTCCTCAACTTTACCATGTTCCACGTGGAACACTTTATGCTGTTTCCAATACTTACAATTGATTTGGTGGGCATCTATAGCCGTAATAAAAAGTTGTATATTAAGTTTCGATAAAATAGACATTATCTTGTTCTGATTTTCCTGATCTAATTCAGCAGGTAAATCATCAAATAACAAAACACACTTGTTTGATGAGCTTTGAGAAAACAACATCAATTGAGCGATCTTCAATAACGTAACTAATTTTTTCTGCTGTCCTCGAGATATCGAAGACTGTGCTGGTTGACCATTTACTAATATTTTCACATCTGCTCTATGTGGGCCAGATTGAGTAAACCCTTTGTCTCTATCTTTAGATAAATTAGCTGTTAAATAATCCTCATATTCAACATCACTAGGCCAACCGCGTTTATAGTTAAGTTGGATACTGTGCTCAGGAAACAATTCAAGTGCTAATTCATTCGTTATTTTCTGAATGGATCCCAGGTATTTGAGTCGTAGATCCTTAATTACACTAGCATGCTCGACCAATTCATTATTCCAGAGGGAGCAGAGTTTATCTACTTGCCCCATTCGTAATGCAGCATTTCTCTGACTTAAGGCTGTCTTGTACTTTTTCCAGGAATCCAGGAATTGATGTTCCACGTGGAACACTCCCCAATCCATAAATTGCCTACGATGATCAGGGCCTGAAGAAATGAGATGATGACTATCAGGGTGCAATACAAGAACTGGAAGTAGGGCAGATAATTCAGATGTTTTATGTATTGTTTGTTGATTTATACGAATAAGCTGAGAATCTATATAACGCTCAATACCCACACGAGTATTATGCTCCGCCAAATTGCCCATTAAGCGAAAATACTTAAGGTCATGAGTTATAAGATGTTTTACTTGTGAGCTACGGAAAGATCGACCATAACTCATATAAAAAATAGCTTCTAATAAGCTAGTTTTACCTGCTGCATTTTCACCAGTAATTAGATTTAGACCTTCATCCGGCTCGATTAGAGCTGAATGTAGGTTTCTAAAGTTTTGGATTTCAAGCCTTAATAGGCTCATAACAAAGAGAGCAGTTAAAGACGCATTGGCATAATAACGTATTTAGCTTCTGCTTCATCAGGAAACATAAGCAAACAGCTACTATTTGCATCTTTAATAAATCCTTGGACCGTTTCCTGTGAGGAAGTATTTAACACATCAATCATGTAATTAACGTTGATACCCATTTCAATAGGTTGGCCATCATACTGGATTTCAATTTCAACATCCGCTTCTTCTTGGTCTGGATTTTGTGCTTGAAGCTTTAATAAATTATTTTCCATAATCATACGGATTCCACGATACTTCTCATTAGAGAGAATTGAAGCTCTAACCAGAGCCTGCTTCATAGCATCACGGTTAACTACCATATTATTGCCACTATCATCTGGCATAACGCGTTTGTAGTCAGGGAAGCGACCATCAATTAGCTTAGAGGTAAATCTCTGATTAGGTAAAATACATTGTATGTGATTGTTTCCTAAAACAATTTTTACTTCGTCATCAGTATCTGAAAGTAATCTCTGTAATTCACTTACACCTTTTCTAGGAATAATGACCTGTTTATTATCTGCTAAATCTGCATCGATACTTTTTTCACAAAACGACAGTCTATGGCCATCTGTCGCAACAGCGCGTAATACACCTGTTGCAACTTCCAGCATTAAACCGTTTAAGTAATAACGAACATCCTGTTGAGCCATTGCAAAAGACGTTCTTTCAATTAGTGACTTAAGCAGCTTTTGAGGAACACTAAATTCATAAAGGCTACTAATATCATCCAGTGCAGGGAAGTCTGAGGCAGGCAAGGTCGTTAGACTGAATCGACTTCTACCAGACTGAATAACTGCTTTATCTGCTTTTACTTCAATGGTTAATTCAGAATCGTTAGGTAATGCTTTGCATATATCTAACAACTTTTTAGCCGGTAAGGTAATTTCGCCTGCCTGATCCATCATTTGATTAACAGTTGATACCAACTCAATTTCAAGGTCAGTTGCTGTTAGGGTGAAGTGGTTTTCAGAGGATTTGAATAACACATTGGCGAGAGCAGGTAGTGTCTGTCTTTTTTCGACTGCACCTATCACTTGTTGAAGAGGATTTAATAGATCATCCCTCTGAATTTTGATTTTCATTGATGTTCCTAATTATTAAAACATATTTATATATATATTTAATAGTTATTATAAAGCACGCTTGTTTTTGTGGATAACTTAATTATAACTAATAATATCAATCACTTAAACCATGAAATTGCTTACTAACAACACTTGGATTGCTACCCCGTAAACTGTAGACAGAATGTGGATAACTTTTGCCCCCAAATTTGTACCTGCGACTATACAATACTTATCCACAGGTTTTTATCTTTACTATATAAGTCGCTTAATTACTTAGTATGCGTAATAAATTTATGTAATCTTCATCTATTTTTGAATCAGATTGCCTTAACTCAGCAATTTTTCTACAGCCATGTAAAACGGTTGTATGGTCACGACCGCCAAATGCACCACCAATTTCAGGCAAGCTATGATTAGTTAACTCTTTTGATAATGCCATTGCCATTTGACGTGGTCGTGTAATAGAACGACTACGACTATTAGAATGTAAATCAGATATTCTAATTTTGAAATACTCTGCAACGGTCTTTTGTATATTTTCTATGGTAACAAGGCGATCATGCAAAGCGATTAAGTCACGCAATGTTTCCTTAGCAAATTCGAGTGTAATTGGCTTACCTGTAAAATTGGCAGTTGCCATTACACGGCGTAATGAACCTTCAAGCTCACGTATATTAGAACGAATTCGTTTAGCAATAAAAAAAGCGACCTCATTCGGTAGCTCAATACCAAACTCCTCAGCTTTTTTATGTAGAATAGCCACACGGGTTTCTAGTTCTGGCGGCTCAATACATACAGGTAAACCCCATCCAAAGCGTGATTTTAGGCGCTCTTCCAGACCATCAATCTCTTTTGGGTAACGATCACAGGTCAAAATGATCTGGCTACCGCTTTCTAGTAAGGCGTTAAAAGTATGGAAAAACTCTTCTTGAGAGCGCTCTTTTCCAGCAAAAAATTGAATATCATCGATAAGCAAAACGTCTAGCGTACGGTAAAACTGCTTAAATTCGTCCATTTTATTATGCTGCAATGCTTTAATCATTTGAGAAACAAAGCGTTCGGAATGTAGGTAAACAATTCTGGAAGATGGATTGTTTAGCAATATTTTATTACCCACAGCATGCATTAAATGTGTTTTACCTAAGCCTACGCCACCATATAGGAATAAAGGGTTGTAAGAGCCTGCTGGGTTTTCAACCACTTGTATTGATGCAGCTTTTGCTAATTGATTACTTTTTCCACCAACAAAATTGTCAAAGGTATGACCAATATTTAAGTGATGTTCTAAGTGCTCTTCTAAAGGAGCCTCTTCAATAGAGGGAGGTGAAGATGGAGGTACTTGAATCGCCTGTGCTTTTGGCGCAGGGACGGGGCTTAGTATACTTTTTGCTTTTTTACTCCCGACATCTAATTTCACAGAAATGTCGCGATCTGTATCGATTTGTTGGCAAATATCGATTATTTGCTGTAAAAAGTTTTGTTTAACCCAGTCCATAACAAAACTATTAGGGGCAAACAGGCACAGTTGGTCATTCGACTCTTCTGTTTGTAAAGGTCGAATCCAGGTATTTAACTGTTGATCAGATAGCTCCTGTTCAAGGCGCTGTAAACACTGATCCCACAAAGTTGTCGACACGAAATAATCCCCAGTGCGTATTTAG
>Ga0316204_10005819_pt1 | contig 19807 bp, 28 predicted proteins | sample 6monrhotite_MG_2_FD_205661 | JGI IMG/M metagenome (GOLD analysis project Ga0316204, IMG submission 205661) | Microbial mat bacterial communities from mineral coupon in-situ incubated in ocean water Damariscotta River, Maine, United States -... | ecosystem: Environmental > Aquatic > Marine >...
TTGCATAAAGCTCAGAATGCTGAGAATGACGAATTGAAAACAATTCAGGACTTTGAGCATTATGTTAAAACGGCGTAACCAGAAATTGTTGTCGACCACTGAAAGTGGCGACAAACTTTAGGCGTTAAATCTCAGGAGAGTTCATGGAATTTATCAAGGAAACAGATGATGCAATAGCTATCTGGAGTGATGGAGATTTAGAGGGTGCTGTCTTTGACAGTCCCGAAGAATATGTTTCCGAATTCGCAGAAGTTATGGCCTTGATATCGAAGCATCATTTCCATAGTAATGACTTACCAAATGAGAATTTCTCCTTCGTCGCAAATTCTTCTCTAAGCGGTGGAACACATCCTTGCTCTGCCCCCGAATGCAGAAAGCAAAGACTAGACCAACTAGCTTCATTTGCTGCACTTTATGCTGATGAAGTATATATACAGAATCCATTTGAGAAGATTTTATTGGGCGGAAATGGGCCAATACGTGAATTTGAACGGCAAGAGGTGCTCTCAGGGATTCAGAATTACTTCTACCTTAGACCCCTCATAGAAAAAGGGATTATTAAATACGCAACAATCAATGTGAATTTCTGCGAGCAACACTCTGACAAGATCGCAAAGCCTCTTGCCGAGTCTATTTCCAAAAAGCAAGAAAAGCTGATTGAATCTCTAGACACCTATTTAAAGCAAAGGTGCACTGTTACGTTCGACTACACTGCTGGAAACAAATTAAAGCCTTTCTTTGAGATAACAGGGCCTGAAGATGTTATCGAGCATGGCTCAGTTTATTTACATGCTTATGAACCGATATCAGATATATTCTCACCCTTCATGAAAAAGGATGGCCCGTACATACTTAGCCCAGAGGAAGTCGAATCGTCTTGTGTGCTCCACCAAATAATAGGTCCGATAGTAAATGACCTGTCCACACAAGAGTGGCACTCAGCACTAAATGGGACATCTTATCTCTGTGATAATAAAACTCATATAAAAGTAGCATCTCAAATCAATAGTACGGCATACGCCGCAAATTCAGATGTTTTTGAAAAATCACTTAAACACTATCTACCTGCTATATATTCAAAAGATCCCTCAACAATTCTTGATTTGCGCACTAAAGAGGAGGAGGCCTTTGCTGTGTATAGGGACAATTTGAATAAGTTTATGCAAGACTCTGCCTCATGGAGCCAAGATGAAGTCTCAAAAGTATTCCGAGATCAACTTTTACCCGAAATAAATCTTATTGATAAAAAAGTAAAAGATTGGAAATCGAACGCTCGGGAAGGTATTGCCCAGAAATTACTGTTTGGCACAGCAACTGCGTCATTTGGTCTCTATGAAGGGTTACTACCCTCTAATATCGGTGAAATTGTTACTGCTATTGGTGGCGCCTCAGCTGTGGCGGGAACATTGATGGAGTACAATAAGACCCTAAAAGAAAAGCAGGAGGCTAGGAAAAATGACTTCTACTTTTTATGGCAAGCATCGCAATGATTTAACAAGTTGCGCAAGCGGGACAAAGTGCTTCGCACTTCGCCCCTTCGCAAGGCGTTATACAACTTGAGACTAATACACATGGATGAATTATCAAAAGCTTTAAAGTTCTACTTCTGGGGTTGCATCTTATATCCAGTATCACTGAATATCATAGGGTTTATAAGCCCATTATATGCAATCTACTTTTACCCAGACGAGCCCGCATCACATGTTTTAGATTTACTTGAACCTAGCCTAAATATTCTTCCTGTATTTTCTACATTATTTATTGCTGGCACATATTACCTTACTAAATATCAACAAATAGTTGGGAAATTTTTTACATGGATAATAACTATAATGGCTGTATTTATTCATTTGAGTTACTTTCTTGAACTTGAAGTAGCTCCTAGTGGAGAAATGTTATCTGATGACTCAGGGGTGATTGACATATTCTTGTTAGTTATCATTTTGTATACAACTATTAAAACGATTTCAGCATCTAAGAGAGTCGAAAACGTTGCGTAACAAGTCACAGCACCAGTCAAGGGTTTGTATGTCACTAATTTTGAACCAAAATTACCGCCACACCGCATCTTGCTGGTCTGCTAGGCGTTAAATTACTAAGGAGTAGGTATGTACATTTGGAAAGTATCACCATTAATTGAGCAATTAAAATCTGAAGGTTTGAGTCAAAAGGAGCAGCTTAAATATTTTTTAACTTATAGTGTTCTAATGATTTTAGCTTCAGATCCCTTATTATCTGTCGGGTTGGAATATAGTATTTATGACACAATTAATACTCTAACTATGAGCATACTAACAATCTTAGGAGTTGTTTATTGTTATAAAATTAATAAAGCTATAGATGATAGAGACTTTATTCTTAGATTTGTAACCTTGGGTTTGCCTATTGTTGTTCGCTTACTAGCTTTAGCATTTGTTATCGGTATTATCTATGGGGTTATCGACGCAAGTATATCTGATGCCGAAATTATAGAAGATAGTGAAACATTTCAAACTACGATCGTAGATGTTGTGATTACAAGTATTCTATTAGTTGTTTATTACGCTTATTTCGCTAGTAAACTTAAAGCACTATCGAATACGTAACTTAACAAGTTGCTTAAACGGAAAATAACAGTTTAATTGTATATACAATTAATGATTGACATATATTTATTTGTATATATGCTTAAATAATGTTTATTACATACGATCCCAATAAAAATCAGCAAAATATTAGAGATCGAGACTTAAGTTTTGACCAAGCCGCTGATTTAGATTGGGATAACGCATGGATTTACAAAGATAAGCGTAATGACTATGGAGAGACGCGCTATGTTGCTTACAGCATGCTGGATGAGCGATTACACTTTATTTGCTTTAGTGAAACAGAAGAGGGAATTAGGGTGATTTCTTTTCGCAAAGCAAACCGTAGAGAGGTGAAGCTTTATGAGCAAAAAACCTATGATTGATGAAACTGGCGAAGTCCGTGAACTAACAGCTGAAGAACTTAAGCGCTTTAAGCCTTTGGCTAAGTCACACCCGTCTTTATTGGCAAAGATTAAAAAAGGTGTGGGAAAAAGAGGTGCACAAAAGGCTCCGACGAAGGTACCTATAAGCATTAGAGTTAGCCCAGAAGTGGCTGAATATTTTCGTGCTGAAGGTAGAGGGTGGCAAGTTCATATGGATCAAGTACTTAAAGAGTATGTAGCTCAACATAAATAATCGAGAGGCTTATCACAAGTCAAGTAAGAGTGACGCCGAAATGCGGCGCACCTTTTTGAGGCGGTAAAGAGTAATGATGTACGAATGTCCTAAATGTAAACAGTGTGTAATTTCATATTCTCAAAAGAGAAAGTGTAATTCCCCCGTTTTAGTGGACACCTTCTGATAACTCAGGAGGTAAGCATGGCAATAAATATTTATCCCAAAAAGACATGGAGTTTCGTGAGAAATGAAAAATAAATGGATGTTGTATTCAGCCACTATAATATTAGTATTGGTTATTTATTATTTACTAAGATCAACTGAAATTAATAATACTAATAAACCACCAATCAAACCCGCTCAACAGAGCATATCTTCAAAGACTAGTAAAGATGCTAGTAGTGGGGACAAAGAAGAAAAATCAAACGTTACCGTTACTGGGAATGAGTCTAGAAAGATTACTGTTGAAACATACAAGCCAATGTCTAGTAAAAACCTTCTTTTGGCGTTGAAGAATGAAGAATTCGATTGTACAGGATTTGAACAACTTGAATCAGATGAACAGGTTGATATTGCAAGAGCTTTTAGAAAAGAATTTATCTTGAATGATTACGAGAACCTAAACTCTTATGCGACTTTGGAAAGAGAACAACTCCTGGAACTCGGAAATAATAATGATAAAAGCGCTATGTTTGTTCTCGGAATGAATTATGTTTGGCATTCATATAACAAACCCTTCACAGATCCTATGCTAAGTTCAGGTGCAAGGCCTGTTCCGATGCTTTCGAATTATAAGAGTATTGATATTGATATGCTAGAAACCGGTCAGAATTGGTTATTCAATGCTGCAGTTAATGGTTATCCTAGTGCACTAGTGCCCTTATCAAAGTCTTACTTAATAACTATCAATGCTGCAAAATGGAATATATCTCAGAATGAAGATGACCAGGAATATGCAGTTAGGCAGGAGCGGCTAATCAGAGAACAAGAACTACAAATGCTCGCAACAACTAGACTGATTGTTGAATTGATGCCGACTCTGGCAGATTTTGCAAAAGCAGGTAACTCATACGAAGAAAGGTTCTCTGCGTTAAAGAAAGAGGATATTGAACAGTTAGATCAAATTCATAGTGATCAATACAGTCGCTGGTCCAATGATAGAGAAGAAATGAATAAAATAGCTGAGGTGGAATTACCAATTAGTGCTGAAGACTACATTAAAGGTACCAATAAAGAATCGTTTTTAACTATATGCGAAAAATTTGTTCCATTCGCAACATTCGTAAAAGATCGTTAAATATGTTGATAAATAAATCAGAGTGCAAACATAACCAGACACAGCAACTGACTGCTACGCAGCAGTTGTGTTATACGTTATATGTCCGAGTTCAGCAAATATTAAATATAAATTCCAATACAATATACGGGAAATAATTATGAGTAAAAAACAAAACCAACTGCCACCAATTAGTTATCCAGGAATTGGCTTGATTTTCGGAACTGGTATCGGCATAACATTTGGTCCTGCACTTTTTGGTGAAACTAGTCTTGGTTTAGTTTTTGGCTCTACTTTGGGCTTAATAGCCGGAGCAGTAGCATATACGCTTTCAAAAGATAAAGATGGCAGAGGCGATAATGATTAGAACTATATCAAATTTAGTTCAATCACTATATAACCAAGGCGTTAAGTAGCCTGCTTCGCATGCGGGATTCCATATATAGTCACGTTTTTTGCGTGGCAAAAAAAGCGCCAATTTATTCCACCCCTTTCGCAGGGTGTTATGCCCTTATGAACAATCGAATTTTCAATAAAAGTGATGGTGAGACATGGAGAAAAAATGTCAGCATTAAATAAACTTCTAAAGCTCAATATAGCCTGTTTAATTGTTGTAATCTCAGGTTGTACTATGCCTGGTCATAGACAAGTCATAGAAGAAAGCGGTTTTTACTTGTACATACAATCACCCAGTGAACGAATTAAAAAATCGATTCGCTTTAATCCTCAAAAAACTAAACTCATATATTTGCCTGAAAAGGTTAGCATTGAACTATTGGCTACAGATGAGAATGGTAAACGAAGTCTCGATATAAAAACATCCAAAGAGATTATTGTTTACAGTTACAAGCTGAACGGACGTAAAGCTTATTTTGGTATTGAAGAGCAGCAATGGTTTGCGACTCTAATTCCAATAATAATCAATAAGACAGGTTTGGAAAATACCTCGCATTAGGCTGAACCAACACGTTAAGAGGGATTCCATAAACCGTCACGTTTTTTGCAGAGCAAAAAAAGTGCCCATTTATTCCACCTCTTACGCAAGGCTACATGGACTCCTCCCACTGTCAAGCTAAACGGGTTTTGACCTTCAAGTTTGAGACTGCACCTCTACATTCGGCAACGGGGAGGGACATCGTTCTTCTAAGCAAAACATTAAAGTTTCAGTGGGTGAATCTGTGCGTATTATTCGTGAACTTCAAGACTTAACAAAACCAATTGGCTATGTTAACAAATATTCCACAAGCTACTTTATCAGCTATTGAAAATGACAAAATAAATCTAGGTGTTGAACGTGCTAAAACCCTTGCAAATGCTCTTAAATGCCATTCGGCTGCGCTTGTCTTCCCCGGGTGGGAAGTTTCCCAACCTGCATATGTAGTTCCCCGCTTTAGTGGACAAAACAGCGCCAACAGGCATGTTGCCAGTTAGCTAGGTGTTATAGGGAAAGCGTAGTTCATTGACAGATCGTACGTTTTGGCGTACGCTTTGCAAAACGAGGTAAAGTATGACTACTCTTAACGCAACAGAAGCACGCTCAAATTTATATTCGCTTATTGACGAAGCTGCTAACACACATAAACCAATTACAATTACTGGCAAAAGATCTAATGCTGTTCTTCTTTCAGAAGAGGATTGGAACGCTATTAATGAGACTCTTTTTTTAGTCTCGATTCCAGGCATGAGAAAATCTATTATTGACGGTATGAAAACCGATATAGATGAATGTGATAAGGAGCTAGACTGGTGACATGGACGCTTTACTACACAAAACAATCTAAAAAAGATGCTACAAAATTATCAGCAGCAAACCTTAAAGATAAAGCACAACACTTACTTTCTATTATAGAAGATAACCCTTATCAAAATCCTCCTCCACATGAAAAGCTAGTAGGAGACCTTTCTGGAGCTTATTCAAGTAGGATAACTATTCAACATCGCTTAGTTTATCAAGTTCTTGAAGATGAAAAAGCAATTAAAATACTTCGTTTATGGACTCACTATGCATAATCTCTATAACCAATGCGAGAAGCGGATACATTTTCCTCTGCGCTACAAGTGTACAACTTACGCTAAGCGTTATGTGGCTTTATAAGTAGGGATTCATGAGGCTAAAAAGGATTGTTTTATTTTTTTACTTTATCTTAGTGATAGCATCTTTCACTAATACTGTTCAGATTAACAAACTGGCTGTCGGGGCAACTGAGTTGTTTTTTGGTGTGGTATTGCCGTATTTTTCTTATTGGCAATTACATTTGTGGTTTATACAGGCAGATAAAGAAACTGATAGGTCCTGGGTTTATTGGGCAGTTCAACTATTTTAGTTAATATTTATATTGACCCATCTAATGCCGTCTTTTTCTATATGATATTGCCATTAGTTCAAGGTTTTGTTTTTTGGGTTGCTCTAACGATAATGGCACATATAGCCATTTATGCTCAACCACGTAACCAAAACAGTAAATGATTATATTAGGAGCCAATGTGCAACTATTGTTAGGATGGATATTGATTATATTCCCTGGTATTTTATTTCTTGCTCAGGTGATTTCCTCTATTAATTTCTCACTGGCTCAAAAGCTTGGCTTGCAAGAAAATCCCAATGAATCTGATCCGTTATTGCAAAGAGCTGAGCAGTACGTCGCTTACTGGGATCTTGTAACGCTTGTCTGGTTGCCTATCTCTGGTGTGCTCATGGTTCTAAACCATTCATACTGGCCGATTGTGGCATTATTTGGTGGAGCAATATATATAGATACCGCTGGACGCGAAGCGGCAAAAATATTGAGCTTCAAACACGAAGGTCTTCGACTAGGCTCAGCCAAGCAACAACGTTTGTTTTTCTCAACATATATTATTATGGCCGTACTTGGCACCGCTGTAGTATTGTATGCTCTAGTAGCACTATGTACTGTTGCCTAATCACCAACGGTCATTTAACCGGGCTGTTAAATACGCAACCTGCGGTTTTCGGACGCAACCAAGCAACACTGTTTATGGCAGGCATTACGCGGTACTAGTCAGGAGTAACCGAAATGAAAAATGAACTAAAGCAATTTATCTCAAGCGTTGATAACCAACAGAAACGTGAGGATTCAATTGCGCTTGTAAAACTGATGGAAGAAGAGTCAGGGTATAAGGGCTACTTATCTGGAAAAATTATTGGTTTCGGAAAATACCACTACAAGTACGAAAGTGGTCGAGAAGGAGAGTCCCTTGTTGTTGGCTTTTCTCCGCGCAAACAGAACATCGCTATCTATATAGTGCCTGGATTTTCAGACTACCAAAATATCCTCGATAAGATCGGCAAGCACAAAATAGGGAAATCCTGCCTGTACATTAACAAACTGGCCGACATCGATATTGAACAACTGCGTAAGATTGTTAATTCTTCAGTGAAAGTAATGCAAGAACGTTATAAATGTAAAAAGGCATAACAGATGCCAGTAGATTTTTCAGTTGTAGCAAAGCTGGATTCTCAAGGTAATGTGACTGATTCGTGGCTGAGTACTCGAATCCCGAACCATAATAAGCGAATGAAATGGATTAAAGATTAATGACATACGGACTTCTAATAATACTAATTTTGCTTGTGGTTATAGCACCCTCCATGTGGGTTAAATTTGTTTTGTGGATGCATGGTGATGAAATACATGAAATGCCTGGTACAGGTCTAGAATTTGCGAATCATTTAATAGATAGATTTCAGTTGAAGGGGGTCACAGTCGTAAAGGGGTTGTCTGATGAAAACTACTATAGTCCGAATGAGAAAAAAATAAGCTTAGAACCTAGGTTTTACGATGGCAAGTCTCTTTCAGCAATTGCAGTCGCGGCACATGAGGTGGGACATGCGATTCAATTTGTGAGAGAGGAGCAAGTGAGTCTACTTCGAGATAAGTATTTACCAATGGCAAACCTAATTCAAAAGACCGGTGTAACTATTCTTATTGCCGTGCCATTTGTAGCAACAATTCTTAGAGTACCTAGCATTGGAATATTTTTGGCGATAGTTGGAATTGTTACCATGCTTTCGTCCACCATAATGTATATTGCAATATTACCAGAGGAGTATGATGCTAGCTTTAATAAAGCACTCCCAATATTAGAGGAAGGATACGTACCTTCTCAATATATGCCTGCAATCAGAAAGATTCTTAGAGCCTGCGCATTCACCTATGTCGCTAGTGCTCTTGCAGATATTCTTAGATTGTGGCGATGGCTTACGCTATTAAAATAATGCATAACTATAACAGTAAGTATGTATCCTTATAGGCTCTTGATATGTTATTAAAAATTATCAAAACATTTATTAGTGGTTTATTACTTGGAATGGCTAACGTAAGGATCGATGAACAAGACAACCCTAAAGCAGCAAGAAAGCTGTTAGCGAGAGCCAAGAGATTTATCATTGTGTGTGCGGATGTGAATGAAACCTGGTATCACCTTATATTTGGCAAGATTGAGTACTTTGAAGGAAACACTGGTTTAGCTAAAACACATTATGATATAGCTTGTAAATTATTAGATAAAAACCCTAAGTTTAGAGAATGGTATGAATTTAAAGATACGATTCAAAAGTTTAAAGACATATACGGATATTAATACTACGTTTAACGATGCTAGTTAGCTGAATGTTATTTTTGGCACTTAGAACAATACACCGTAGCTCGGTTATTGTGCCTCACTTCCTTAAGACTTGTATTGCACTGCACACAGGGTTCGCCACCACGGCCATATACCGCCAGCTGTTGCTTGAAATAGCCGGGTTTACCATCCGCGTTGGTAAAATCCTTTAAACTGGTACCACCCTGCTCTATGGCCTCAGAAAGGACTTCCTTTATTATTTGTGCTAACACTAAATAGCGTTTTAAGCTGACCTTCCCGGCCTGGCGGCTGGGATGAATGCCGGCTTTAAATAATGATTCATTGGCATAGATGTTTCCGACCCCTACGACCAGGTGAGAATCCATTATAAATTGTTTAATAGCAATGCGTTTACCACGGGACTTCTGATAGCAATATTCACCACCAAAGTCCTCGTCTAATGGTTCTGGTCCTAGTTTACTGATTAGGCTGTGTTCGAGGGGGTTCTGCCCAGCCCAGAGTAGTGAGCCAAAGCGTCGTGGATCATTAAACCGTAAACAGTTTCCATTTGAAAACAGCATGTCAAAGTGATCATGCTTGGTGACTTCTACATCCTGCGTAAGAATGCGCACACTGCCTGACATCCCTAGGTGGATTAATACCGTGCCCGCCTCAAAATCAAACAACATATATTTGCCGCGCCGTCTGATATTATTAAGACGGTTACCGGCAAGGGTTTCTGGTAAATGAGATTCAATCGGCCAACGTAACTTAGGTTGCCTGACAATTAATTGTGCCAGTGTGCTGCCCTTGATGTGTGGCAAGACGCCGCGGCGGCTAGTTTCTACTTCGGGCAGCTCGGGCATTAGTTAACCCAGATTACATTCTGTAATTCAACCGGTAAGCTAAACACCCTTTTGTCGTGCATTCGGTACAGAGACATCTGCTCTGCATCAATCAGCATTCGATACACAATGGGTTCTTGTAATTCAGCAACAAAAACTAATATTGTTTTTCCACTAGGCAAATCAATATATTGATCGCGCTCTTGAATCATCAGTCCTGACCAATTATCGGCAATTAACTTCGCCTGTTCAGTCACTTCATGCCCGATAAAATGCCACTGCTCGATATCAGTTTTGGCCAGGGTCTGATTTGGAAACTCAATACGCTCTAAGGTCCAACCTTTGGGGATCAGAAAAGGCTGCTCCCAAGGCGATCGTTCGGCAAGGTCGGGCGCCTGATCTTCAAATAATTGTCGGTAGGTGATACCGAAAATGAAATAGAACGTCAGGATCGAAAAAATAATGATATTTAATAATAAGCGTTTGTTCATGAGCTTATTATGCGAGATATGTGCTTAAGGAGCAAAACAATAAACAACATAACTGCAATTTTGGGCTATAAAGTAAAAAGCCCATCATAAGACGGGCTTTTACAAGAATTCAGAGGCAATAGGAATTACTTGATTTTCGCTTCCTTGTACATCACATGCTTACGAACGACTGGATCATATTTTTTGATCTCCATCTTTCCAGGCATGAGTTTCTTATTCTTGTCTGTTGTATAAAAGTGGCCAGTGCCAGCACTTGATACCAATTTGATTTTGTCACGCATGATTAATTCTCCTCAATATCAGGCCGATTAGACCTTTTCACCACGAGCTCGGATGTCTTTGAGCACTTCTTCGATACCTTTCTTATCGACGATTCTCATACCCTTTGCTGTTAGGCGAAGTTTCACAAATCGATTTTCGCTTTCTACCCAAAATCGATGTGAGTGTAAATTTGGCAAAAACCGACGTCTAGTGCGATTCTTTGCGTGTGATACGTTATTTCCAGTAACTGGGCGCTTGCCTGTTACCTGACATACTTTAGCCATTTTGTTGCTGCCTCCACGTTCTATCTTTCATCCGATTATCTATCGGTATCATCCATCCCAATGGGAAGGGCGCACTTTATACCAGATGCGCTATAGATAGGCAAGAAACTAAGCTAAATTTCATAAAAAAATGTCTATATCAGTCCTCGCTCGGCAAAAGAGACGGCTTCGGCCTCTCCAATGACAAAATGATCCAATACTCGAATATCGACCATCGCTAAAGTTTTTTTCAGCGTTTCAGTGATTTGGGTGTCAGCTTGGCTTGGTTCTGCAACCCCAGATGGATGGTTGTGAGCCAGTATAACAGCGGCACAATTATGTGCCATGGCACGTTCCAAAACCCGTCGTGGATACACACTGGCACCATTAATTGTGCCATGAAACAAAGTTTCGTAATGAATCACTCGATGCGCATTATCAAGAAACAGTACAGCGAATACCTCATGCCTTAAGTGACGTAATTTAGAAATTAAGAATTGCCTGGTGATGGTTGGGTTATCCATTGTATCGCCGTTGGAAATGGACTCGTACAAATGCCGTGTCGCTAACTCCTTCATTGCCTGTATTCGGCAGTAAGCAACCTCTCCAACGCCTTTGTTGCTGACAAATTCCTGCTGGTCTATCTCAAGTAAGTCCCGTAAAGAACCGCTCTCTGCCAGCAGATTACTGGCAATATCAAGTACCGATAAGCCACAGGAACCGCTGCCAATGATTAACGCCAATAGTTCCACATTGGTTAAATGTTCGGCACCACACTTTAGCAGCTTCTCACGCGGCCTGTCCTGAGGAGGTAAGGTTATCACTGTCACCATTCTATGCACATAATAGTCTTTTCATTATCTGGCTAGAAATGATAACCTTTCAGAACGAAGTTAAAATCAGACACAACCTAATTTTCAGCTTGCCATATATGAATATAATTGTAGGAATAACTGGTGGTATCGCCGCATACAAAAGCCCGGACTTAGTCCGACGACTGCGTGAGCGTGGTGTCGAAGTTAGGGTGGTAATGACCGAAGCTGCTCAGGCTTTTATTGGCGCGTTGAGTCTGCAAGCGGTGTCAGGCAATCCAGTCGCCTCAAAATTAGTCGATTCTGAAGCTGAAGCCGCCATGGGGCATATTGAATTAGCACGCTGGGCCGATCTAATCATCATTGCACCGGCGACAGCCAATTGCATGGCAAAGCTAGCCTACGGTTTAGCCGATGATCTCCTCAGCACATTAGTTTTAGCCACCGAGGCACCTGTGGTCATTGCCCCGGCTATGAATCATCAAATGTGGTCCAATAGCGCAACCCAAAGTAATCTTCAGACCTTGCAGGACCGCGGCTTTGAATTTATTGGCCCAGATTCAGGTGACCAAGCCTGTGGCGAAACTGGCGCTGGCCGGATGACGGAACCTAACGAAATCGCGAATCAAATTGCACAACAATACCTGAATGCAAAACCGTTACTGAAAGGCAAAAAACTCTTATTAACCGCAGGACCGACCCAGGAAGCCATCGACCCCGTGCGCTATCTGACTAATCACAGTTCAGGGAAAATGGGCTATGCAATCGCACAGGCAGCTGTTCAAGCGGGTGCTGAGGTTAGTCTAGTTAGCGGTCCGGTAAGTCTTACTGCGCCCAAGGGAGTTAAGCTCATAAATGTGACCTCTGCCGCAGATATGCACAAGGCAGTTATGGAAAACTTAACCGATACAGATATCTTTATTGGGTGCGCTGCTGTCGCTGATTATAGGGTTCAACAGCAAGCCACAGATAAAATTAAGAAGTCAGAACAGCAGTTAGTACTTACTATGGTTGAAAATATAGATATAATAGCTGATGTAGCCAAGCAATCGAACACTGTATTTTGTGTTGGATTTGCCGCTGAAACGCAGGATGCCATTAGCTATGGCCAGGCTAAGTTAAAATCAAAAGGCTTGGATATGATCTGTGTGAATGATGTTTCAGATAAAAGCATCGGTTTTCATAGTGATGAAAATAAACTCAATGTACTGTTGGCAAAAGATAATTCTAGTCATACTATTGAGAAGGCATCAAAACGGATTGTCGCAAAACAATTGATAACGCTTATTGGACAGAGTCTGTAGTCGTTCAATAAGTCACTTAACGGTAATGCCAATTAACAGACAGAAGGCAGGGAACTAAACGTGAAGAGAAAAAAGGTCAAAGTAGTCGATTCGGACGGCGATCAGATCAAAAAAAATAATAAACGTGTTACCCGAGCAGGTGTAACACTTGCGAGTATCAGCAGTAAGATTTATTTATTTGTTGTCATCACAACGGGCTTAATCGCTACTGCACTGTATTACTACGCTATTGTGCAACCAGAGCAGGAACGCAGTGAGCGTTATCTGAACTTAGTATTTTCTAATTATGCCGAATTAGCTGAATCAAGCATCATGGCAGTGAGCAAACGTTTAGAGGTCATTGCAAAGTCACCCAACGTTATTGAAAGCTTCGCCATTTCTACAGAATCAAATACCAAACAACTAGAAAGTGCACTAACCAATATGCTGCCGAAAGCAATTGGTGTACGTCTGGTGCCTGTTGGCACGTTAGACGTCGATATGAGCTCTACTCCCCCTATTTCTAACGTCACACTGGAACTGCTACGAAATTCAGGCCGCGGTAAAGAAACGCCGCCCGAGGTAGTTAAGATCGGTCAGCCAGATCAATATATCGCTGTGGTTGAAAATGTGACCGATAGCTCAGGCGTATTATTGGGTTATGTATTAGCTGGTATCGAAGTTTCTTTAATTGATGACGGTCTAAATGATATTCGCTCAATTCCCGGTTACATCGAATTTAGACAGGAATATTCGGGCAGTGTACATACCCTAGGTCGGGTAGGAAATGATGCGCTGAAAGTAGGTGAGCCGATTATTATTGCCAGTTTAGAGCAATCCATCTGGCAGATGGCCTATTGGCCTTCTCCTGAAGAAGACTTTAGCGCCGGCGAAGAGCAGGTGATATTCCTTGTTGGTCTACTGGGAATCTTTTTACTGGTTACTGTATTAGGTTTCCAAGCCTATCGAAGATTAAACAACACACTTACCAAAGACGCTTCATCACTGATGCGATTAATTTTGGATAACCCAGATGGTGAGATCGCTGTTCCTGCTAAAGGCTTTTCTTTAAGGATCTTCTTTGACATGGCCTACACGCTTCAGCGTACAGCGGATGTAAGACTATCAAGACATATGAAAAATAGACGTTCTGGCGATAGAAAACCAAATGACAGACCGCAAATTCCTGAGGATATGCAAAGCAAGGAAATGTCTACACCGCCAAGCGCTACGCCACAAATCGAAACTACAGATGATGCAAAGCAGGCCGCCTCTGACATTTTAGGCGAAGAGGAAGTCGCAGTTGATACCGACTCTATTCTCCCAGCATCTATTTTCCGTGCCTATGATATCCGCGGCGTGGTTGGTGAAACACTCACCAATGAGGGCGTTCGTTGGATTGGTCAATCCATTGGCTCAGAAGCCTTTGACCGAGGCGAGCAAACTGTGATTGTTGGTCGTGATGGACGTAACTCAGGTGCCGAGCTCGTTGAAGCGCTGAAACAAGGTATTCTAGAATCTGGCCGAGACGTTATTGATATTGGCGTGGTGCCAACACCGCTTCTGTACTTTGCAACACATTACTTACATTCACGTTCTGGCGTTATGGTTACTGGTAGTCACAATCCTCCGGAATACAATGGTCTTAAAATTGTCTTAGCCGGTGATTCATTGCACGGTGATGACATCATGAATCTCTACCATCGCGTTAAGCGCCGTGAATTACTCAGTGGTCAGGGTGAGTCGTCTAGCCAAGATATTATGGCGGACTATATCAATAACATCACCGGTGATATTGCATTAGCCCAGCCACTTAAAATAGTTATAGATGCAGGCAATGGAGTCGCAGGTGCTGTTGCACCCATCCTATTCCAGGCGCTTGGCTGTGAAGTGATTGGTCTGTACTGCGATGTAAATGGTAACTTCCCAAATCATCATCCCGATCCGAGCAAACCTGAGAATCTGGTTGATCTTAGAGAAACCGTGATCAAAGAAAAAGCGGATCTTGGTATCGCTTTTGATGGTGATGGTGATCGACTTGGAGTCATTGACTCTGGCGGTAATACCATCTGGCCTGATCGCCAAATGATTCTGTTCTCTAAGGATGTCCTAAGTCGTCATCCAGGTGCTGATATTATATTTGATGTTAAGTGCTCTAGACATCTACAAAAATCAATTAAAGAAAACAATGGCCGTCCTATCATGTGGCGTACTGGCCATTCATTTATTAAAGCCAAAATGAAAGAAACTGGCGCCCTACTTGCGGGTGAACAAAGCGGCCATATTTTCTTTAAAGAACGTTGGTATGGTTTTGATGATGCGCTTTATGCCGGTGCCCGTCTGCTTGAAATCCTAGCCAATGAGGTCGAAAAATCAGAAGTTATATTTGGGCAATTGCCTGACTCAATTTCGACACCTGAGCTAAACCTCGATATGGCTGATGAAAAGAAGTTTGATTTCGTCGAAACGCTAGCCACTGAGGGCGATTTCGCAGGTGGTCGAATTACAGATATTGATGGAGTCAGAGTAGATTACTCAACAGGTTGGGGACTGGTTCGTGCATCAAATACCACCCCTTGTTTAGTGATTCGCTTTGAAGCTGAGACAGATCAGGATCTTATAAACATCAAGGCTGTATTTAGACAGCAGATGTTAAGATTTAACTCTGACTTACAACTGCCATTCTAGTTGGAGCGGTACTAAATGGAAAATAAAAAGCCATCAAGAAAGCAGCAAATCCTTGAGTCCTTGGCTTACATGCTGGAGGTCAATACCGGCGAGCGCATCACTACAGCAAACCTAGCTGCTGAAGTCGGTGTCTCTGAGGCGGCACTTTATCGCCACTTCCCAAGTAAAGCAAAGATGTTTGAGGCACTTATTGAGTTTGTTGAAGTAAGTGTCTTTACACGCATTAACCGTATTAACGCACAAACCAGTTTAAGGGATGATCGCGTTGGTCAGGTGTTAGCATTGGTGCTATCTTTCGCTCAAAAGAACCCGGGCATATGCCGAATTCTGACAGGTGAAGCACTCACTGGTGAGCAAGATCGTCTTCGAAAGCGTATCGCACAGTTTTATAACCGCTTAGAAAGCCAATTGAAGCAATCGCTTAGAGAATGGGCTGCTGCCCATGATAAACCCGTTGATGCCCAACAGGTTGCCTTACTGTTATTAAATATAATGGATGGCAGAATTCAAAATTTCGTGCGTAGTGATTTTAGCCGTTCGCCAACAGATAAGTGGCCGGAACTATGGGAAGTTTTATTCGATAACCTGCTTGCTAAAGAGTCGCATTAAACACTCCTTAACTGCTCCTGATAACTAAAGGGAGCGGTTTAAGGAAGTCCTGCTATTTTAGATAGGGTTTATAGCCTTTTTCTATCGCCTTTACTTTTTCTGACTTACAAAGCGCCTCACCTTCTTGAGTCTTATTACAACGTACTTCAAGAACTAGATTGGCCGTTTTACCGCCACTGTTATTAACACGTGTCATCACCAATGAAATATCCTTATTATTACGTGGCTTTCTCATCATGATGGTTGTTTCATTAGCCCAAGCGAGCTCAGTTGTGGAGTATTCACTGGCGTATCGTAATGAAGCATTCCAAGCTTTGTCGCACAGTTTCAGACTATTACATTCATAAATAATCTTAGCCTGTTTGGTTACATCTTTACTTTCAGTGGTATGACGCTTTAATAACTCGGCTGCCTTAAGCTCACTAAAACGTATGATACTGCTGTTATAACGCTCTTTGATGTGCATTTTATTTTCTTCAATGATGACTACTTCTGCGGCTTCTGAGTCAATTCGCTTCCTGTAACCTTTAACTTCCTTCATTAGCTTAGGACTTAGCTCTTTACCCAGTCGCTCATCCCGGGCGGCCCTGGTTTGCGTATCCTCTAACAGTCGCGTCAAACGCCTAATATTCTGCCTCAGTAACATGACATCGCGGTCTTTAGAGATGATTTCATTATCTCTGGCTCGTTCAATATCAGCAATGTCGCTGTAGCTATTAATTAAAATAGCATCTAACTGCTCTTGCTCACGACGCATACGTGCTTCTTCTTCTAACTTTACTCTGTCTATGGCTTCTTGACGTAATTGCGCCTCGGTTTTTCTTGGGGCGACTACTTCAAGTACCACACCACGATCATTAACAATCTCATAACCTTTTTGTGACATATCAGGCGGCAAGGTAGAACTAACAACCATTTTTCCATTTTCATCTGTGAATCGAAAAAACTTTGCTGCCTGAATACTGAGCGTTGAAAACAGCAGTACCAATAGTGCTGCTGTCAATTTTAAAGTTGCTGTTTTAAATGCCATATTGCTGTCTATAGTCCCGAATTCTTTCAATTGTTTCTGTATCTTGCCCCTGTTGTACCAGATACTGAGTAACATTTTCAAGTTGAATAATCGCTTTTACTGGAATCTTGTAGTCCTGTTCAACTTCTTGAATAGCTGATCGCTCACCCTTTCCGCGCTCTTGTCTATCCAATGCTATAACAACACCAGCCGCCTTAGCTTGCATTGATTCAATAAGATCCATGGCTTCACGAATCGCAGTTCCAGCCGTAATTACATCATCAATAATTAGGATTCTGCCTTCAAGAGGTGCGCCCACAACTTGACCGCCTTCACCGTGATCTTTCTTTTCCTTGCGATCGAAACACCAAGGTATATCAATATTATGTTGCTCAAATAATGCCACTGAGGTTGCAGCCGCTAAGGGGATACCTTTGTAGGCTGGACCAAATAAAACATCAAACTCAATACCTGAATCTACAATGGCGTCGGCGTATGCTTTACCCAGACGTGAAAGATCGGCACCCGTTTGAAAATTCCCGGCATTAAAAAAATAAGGGCTTACTCGGCCAGACTTAAGGGTAAACTCACCAAATTTTAACACCTGTTTTTCAATCGCAAAATCTAAGAATGCTTTTTGATACGCCTGCATCGTTAGCCCCCGTTAATATGTTCGTGTTGTAATTCAATGATGTTTTCTACACCCTTTCTGGCGTAATCAATCATCTGCATGAGCTGTTCAGCTGAAAACTCACCGTCTTCGGCCGTACCCTGAACCTCAATTAGACCACCTGATTCGGTCATCACAATATTCATATCCGTTTCACAACCGGAGTCTTCATCATAATTTAAGTCTAACGCGACTTCACCTTTTACAATGCCCACTGAAATTGCAGCGATCATTTGCTTCAGCGGATTATGTTTAATTTTGCCTTTGCCTATCATCCAATTCAAGGCATCAGCCAGAGCAATACAGGCACCGGAGATAGAAGCGGTTCGTGTCCCGCCATCCGCCTGAATCACATCACAGTCAATTTGAATCGTATGTTCACCTAGTAACTCCATATCAACTGCAGCACGTAATGAGCGTCCTATAAGGCGCTGTATTTCCAGCGTTCGGCCACCTTGTTTACCAGATGAGGCCTCACGACGACAACGGTCATGGGTTGCCCTTGGCAACATGCCATATTCAGCAGTTACCCAACCCTGCTTTTTACCTTTAAGAAAACGGGGAACTCCATCAACAACACTGGCATTACACAAGACTTTGGTATTGCCAAACTCAATTAAAACAGAACCCTCTGCATGGCATGTAAAATTACGAGTGATTGTGATTGGACGTAACTGATCTGCTGCTCGATTATCCGGGCGCATTGTAACTCCTAAGAATGAATCATGATTGCTTGAGATTATAGCCTATCTTGTCCTACTAAGGGGGGTAAATTGTTACCGCAAGTAAATTAGAATTAGGGTACAATAGCTCGCCATAGCAAGTGCTACGAACAGACTTTAGGAAGCACCCATGATTTATAGTATGACCGCCTTTGCGCGTACATTAGAAAATACCGAAATTGGCACCGTTCAGTGGGAAATACGTTCGGTTAATCAACGATTTTTAGACGTTAACTTCCGTCTTCCGGAAATGGTCCGACATCTTGAGATGCCATTACGTGAAAAATTACGCAACAAACTCAAGCGCGGTAAATGTGACATTAGCCTGAGACTATCCTCAGACAAAGACAATCAACAGCAACTGGCAGTCAATGACTCATTGGTGTTGGCGTTAAAACAGACCCATCAGCATATAGCAGACCTTGTCGGTAATAACGATACCCTCAGTACTTATCAATTAATGAACTGGACTGGCGTACTAGCCGAGCCAGAAACGGATGAAAAGGCTAGAGACAGCCTATTGCTGGAACAGTTTGACGTCACCATCGATGACTTAATCAAAGGCCGTGCCCGTGAAGGTGAAGCTATGAAAGATGCCATCATAGAGCGCGTTGAAAATATCGCTGTAGAAGTCGTCAAAGTACGCGAAGAGTTTCCTGCCATTCAACAATGGCAAAAGCAGCGCATTCTTGACCGCTTTGAAGAACTCTCTCTTGAACCGGATCAGGAACGTCTTGAACAGGAACTGGTATTTTTAGCCCAGAAATCCGATGTTGCTGAAGAGGTTGATCGCCTTGATACGCACTTAAATGAAATTCGACGCATCCTTAAAAAGGGGGGTAGCGTCGGTCGACGTCTAGACTTTTTAATGCAAGAACTCAATCGAGAAGCCAATACCTTAGGTTCTAAATCCATTAGCCCGATCACCACTGCTGCTGCAGTTGAGCTAAAGGTATACATTGAGCAAATGCGCGAGCAGATCCAGAATATTGAATAATTCACAGATAATCAGCAGTCAAAAAAATGCCGAGTAATATTGCTCGGCATTTTCATAATAAACTGCTATTAATTTAAGCGATTTAATACTTCATAGAAAAATTGTACGGCTT
>Ga0316204_10005820_pt1 | contig 19803 bp, 15 predicted proteins | sample 6monrhotite_MG_2_FD_205661 | JGI IMG/M metagenome (GOLD analysis project Ga0316204, IMG submission 205661) | Microbial mat bacterial communities from mineral coupon in-situ incubated in ocean water Damariscotta River, Maine, United States -... | ecosystem: Environmental > Aquatic > Marine >...
CCAAGAAATTAACCAGGCAACCAGAAAAAAGCGTGCGCCCCTACCGATGAGTGACATTAAAATAAACGGAATAATCGCCAAACCAACAACACCTGAGGCAATCGTAAATACCTTATATGGAATTGGGCTAAATCCGGCTAACAGAACAACCCATATCCCCCACTCGTGAAACCAGTTTTGTGCTTTTTCAAACCGCTCCCAATAACCTAAATCACGAATTAATGGCTCTACCATTTCAAATGCGAGATAACCAAGCATATAGCCAACAATCCCACCTAATACAGAAAAAATCGTGGTGATGAATGCCAGCCACAACGCTTTATCTCGATTAGCGAGACACATCGGTACAAGCATGACATCCGTCGGCACAGGAAAAAAGATGGATTCAGTAAAACTTAAAGTAGATAAATAGCAGGTTGCTCTTGGATGTTTGGATAATGCGATTGTACGATCATAAAGCGGTGCAAACAGTTTCATTAGCTCACACCACCTAACAGTGGTACAAAATGCACCCCGCTCAGTTCCTCCTCAACAAATTCGTCTTCTTCACGTCTTATTTGACGCAAAACCTGATTATCCTTTCCACACGGTATTAACATACATCCCCCGATTGCCAATTGTTCTAATAGTTCTTCTGGTATTCGTTCAGGAGCGGCCGTCACAATTATCCCATCAAATGGTGCATGTTCACGCCAACCTAAGTTTCCATCATCGTATTTATATTTTACATTTTTCAACTTCAACTCACGCAAGCGCGAACGTGCTTTCAACTGTAAAGCTTGAATACGCTCCACGGTAAAAACTTGCTCTACTAGCTGAGCCAATATTGCCGTCTGATATCCTGATCCTGTCCCTATTTCTAACACATTTTTAATGCCGTCATGCGACAACAAAGCTTCGGTCATTCGAGCAACGGTATAGGGCTGCGAAATAGTTTGACCATGCCCAATAGGCAAAGCATCATCTTCATAAGCGCGTGACGCCAACGCTTCATCAACAAAAATATGCCTTGGTGTGTTGCATATGGCTTCTAACACTAGAGAATTTTTTATGCCACGCTCTGCTAATCGCTTAACCAACCTTTCGCGGGTTCTCTGCGATGTCATTCCAATTCCCTGCAACCGAGTATTCATATTTTTATTGCTCCAACCCAATCAGCAACTGTCTCCAATAGGTGGTGTTGCGTTAAATCCACATGAATCGGCGTCACAGATACATAACCCTCTTTGACCGCATGAAAATCAGTACCCGGCCCAGCATCTTGCTCTGCACCCGCGGGGCCAACCCAATAAATCTCTTTGCCACGTGGATCTTTATCCTTATATACAGGTTCTGCCTTATGGCGATTACCCAACCGGGTTGACTTAAATCCTTTGATCTCAGATAACGGTAAATCAGGTACATTAATATTGAGAATGGTATCTGAAGGTAACGGGTGCAGTTTTATCTGCTCGATAATTTCCCGCGTCAAAACTGCGGCTGTCTCATAATGCACACCCTCCCAGCCCGTTAGCGAAACAGCTAAAGCAGGCAAACCCAGAAATCGGCCTTCAATTGCAGCAGCAACCGTACCGGAATAGATGACATCGTCACCCAAATTCGCACCGTAATTTATGCCGGACACCACCATATCAGGCTCATCTGTCAATAAGCCGGTAATCGCTAAGTGGACACAATCCGTGGGTGTTCCATCAACATAATAAACACCCTCTTCAACACGGGTAGCACGGAGTGGGTTCTCCAACGTCAATGAACTACTAGAAGCACTTCTATTTCTCTCCGGTGCAACAACCATTAAACTAGTACTAATTTTTTTCATCTCTTTGGAAAGCGCACGAATACCCGGAGCCAGGTAGCCATCATCGTTGCTGACTAGTATTTTCACAGTTTAACTCATTTTTTTAATAAGGATTGAAGGAAGGGGATACGTGACAAACTCTCAGATAGAATATATTGTTGTTCGACAGTCACAAATATTACCAAATTATTCCACGCCTGAAACTATTCTGACTATACCATAAAGTCATATCAATGCTAAGCTGAGCAACCATTAACCAACTTATCACATTCACTGATAAACTTTAACGCCACGCTGATGAAGAAAAAAAGTCATTTAACGGAAGAAGAAAAAAATCTATTTAGATCCGCGGTCAAAAACTCTCGACCGCTAAAATCTCAAAATCGAATTCACCATGCCGAAACAAAAAGAAAGAAAGTGGTAGACTCTTCTTTTCAAGATGCGCTTAGAGAGCACTATGCCGTTTCTGACTTCATTGACCAAAGCAACTTCTGCACAAGCAATCAATACCTCAGCTATAAAACAACCGGCCTACAAAACAGACAATTCCTCAAACTGAAGCAGGGGAATATAGTCATTGAAGAAATTATTGATCTGCACGGCCTAACCGTTGACCAAGCAAGAAAACGAGTCGATTCCTTTATTGCCGATTGCATAAGCTGTCAATTTCGTTGCGTAATTATTGTTCACGGCAAGGGCAACAGAGATACCCCGCCAATAATAAAAACGATGGTAAACCACTGGCTGCAACAAATTAGTGATGTAATTGCCTTTGTTTCAGCACTTCCTTGTGATGGAGGAACAGGAGCTGTTTACGTATTATTACGCAATGGTGTTATAAAATCAGATCAGAAAAATTAATAGACAAAGCGATATTATCCTTTATGATACTTTTCCGTTGTATAAATATACGAATGCTAAATACCGCCCTATTAGAGCAAAAGCAACACAACGTGCAAAATAATCATGCCTAAACGAATTATTAAACGCTATTTACCCAGTGAGGATAGACTAAAAAATAGCAAATCACTTGGTCTGTTCGGCCGCACCATATTCGCACCCGATCTCTGGCATCTTAACAAACGATCAGTCAGCAGCGCATTTTCTGTTGGTCTATTTTGCGCATTTATCCCTGTACCCTTTCAAATGTTTATTGCAGCAGGTGCTGCATTATTAATCCGCGTCAATTTACCACTCTCTGTTGCGCTAGTTTGGTTAACAAATCCTATCACTATCCCTCCAATGTTCTATTCTACCTATGTAGTGGGCACGTGGGTGCTCGGTTCCCCACCAAATGAATTTGAGTTCGAGCTTTCTTTAGAGTGGCTAACAAACGGCTTTATTCACATATGGCAACCGCTATTATTAGGCTGCTTTATTTGTGGAACTGTTGCAGCAATCGTCGGGAATATTGTGGTTCGTATATTATGGCGATTGCGTATTGTAAAAAGCTGGCAAGAGAGAAAACAAAAGAGAATGAACCGAAAATTGACGCAGACAAAACAAACAAACAATGAATAGCAAACAGAATAGCAAACGCCCGAACACAGTTTCAATTTTTTTTCTTCTCTCATCGACTCTACTGATAAGCGCGTGCGATCAGCATTTAAAACCTTATTACACCTTTGAAGCCAGCACCCCTATCTATCAATACCAAGGGGGAGATGAGCTGGTTTATAGTGTTTTAGACATGTCGTCGAGCAGCGAAGGTGACTCTTTAGGGAGTTACACCCGAAATTTCAGCAATACCACTCAATTAACACTTTCCACATCCATTGAAACCATACAGGAAAACTTCAGTGGCAATCAAAATTTCTCACCTCCATTTATCACTCGACATATAAATTATAACGACCAAGGTGATATGGAATTAGTTGCCCTTGCGATTGGCGATGAACTATTTTGGCTAACTGAAAACGATGAACTCTCAGGCGTAGTTCTCTATTTTGCTCAAGTAGATGAGATACAAGAAAATAATTATAACTTTACTCGAGAACTACAGATCTGCAATGAAAGCCGCTGTGAAGACAGTGGAACAATTGAGGCTAATTACGCTTACCTAAAAGAAGAGCTGGCAAAAACCTCGTTTGCTGACTTCGACACCCATGCAATGAATGTCAGTATTGCCATTAACATTCATCAAAATGCTTTATCAGAAACAAACAAGAATCATCGACTATTGGGGACAGAATGGCATTACCCACCCTTAGGAGTGGTAAAGTACGAATATGATATAGAGAGCGATTCAGAACAAGTGACACTATTAGGCCACCTATCCCGAACAAATATTAATATTCCAGAAGCCTTGAAGCAGAAAAACTAACTGAAACGACACTAAAGAATCGCATAAACCCCATACAACTTGAGATAACGACACTAATAAACTGCTAAAAAAGCATTCAAATCAAATTAAGTTGTCGCTGTAGAATCACTCTGTTGCTCAAGAAACTTCTCAATATCCTTTTTCAATTTGGCTTCAACAGTACCAATTTCTTTCTTAGCCTGCAATGCTGCTAAATTCTGCTTCTCTATCAACACTTTCTCGTCAACTTGCCCGGTATAATGCTCTCTTGCGAGCAATAGCGACTTACGGATCTCAGAATGTTTATCCAAGCTATTCCATTCGCAGATTTTATCAATAGCCAACGAAAATGCCTTATCGACACCATGTCTATCGATACTTATGGTAGTAAATCGAGGGCGTTTTTCATTAGGTATTTTAATGCGGAGTTTAAATTCCCAAGCAGGGCTGCGACCTTTGCGACGATTTAGAACTTTACTCAAACCGACAATCTTTCCATCCTCGTGAAAGTAACGCTCTTCACTAATCTGTTGTCGAAGAAAATAAGCGGTCTGCCCCGTTTTCAGCTTATCGTCAATCTCTTGAGCTTTTGCGTAAGCTCTATCCCTATCGTTATCATTTTCAATACGCACATAATCTTGATGCTCTTTCCCACCCCAGGCTCGGGTGATTCGGAAATATTCTCTTGTGCCATCTCTAAATAAAGTGATACTCAATTACTCAACTCCACATATACCTTTTTTTACATATTTGATTTCATTATTGACGTAAATAACTGCAACTTACGAAAATGAAAACCATACTGAACAAATATCATTAATTCGAATGTTAAATACTTAACTAATAGCCTTGCAGTAAACTGACAGTTGAATTACAGCTTGTACACAGTTGTGTCAAAAGCATTCCAACAGCTTCCAATAAAATTACAATTCAGAAAAGTTGGTGCAGGTATCGCTAAGGTTACTCATGATAGTTGTGATATGGAACGCTATACAGCAAGCCCATAGTTGTTATCTTCTTGCTTAATAGTAGCAGCTTTTTTCGAAAAAAAAAACTTCCCGAAATTATTGTCGGCACATTTATCAAATAACAACTGCTAAATAGCAATTCACCGCCAAAACAACCTCTACAAAGAACTCATTTTTGCTTTCGTAGCGGAATTAAAGAGAAGCCAAAGGATAAGCCGTTTACATAACCCCTTACACAAAAGGGATTTAGAATACCCCTTCGGACCTAGCAATTGTCATCGACAAGCTGAAAACCTAAACCAACCTCCATGGGAGACTATCCGAAAATAGAAAGCCTACTCGGTAATCGCTCCTGCGTCGCTCTAAACGTGCGGCCAACTGATTATTCTAGGATTATGAATAAATTTTCCGATCCATTTCGGAAAATAGCGACGGCTATTAATCTCAAACGATCAAAAGTTTTAATTCAAAAATGGCTTCTCCTCGCTACAACTCCTATATTCGGATAGCCTCAAACAGTTTTTTGAATTCAGCACATCTGAACTTACTGAGGCTTCAAACCTTTCCTGTACAAACAGAAAAATCATAGGATTATAGCGCTACTCTTAAATCATTCGATCTTTTTGAAATCAACTTAATCGTAGCTATTTAATTGATTTGCAACTGTAATACTGCTAACTTTTTATTAAACCCTAATGCGAGAGATCTTAATGTTATGACTGAGTGGACAACGGACTTCATTTCTCCCGACAACGCCAAAAATTTACACAACCTTTTTAAAATACGTGTCGAACACTCCCCAGAGAGTATCGCCTATCGTTATTACGACCCAAGCAAAAAAGAATGGTGTGAGTATACCTGGCAACAGGCATTACAAAGTATTGAACAATGGCGAGCAGGCTTAGTTCATTCCGGCATATCCAAAGGTGACACGGTTGCAATAATGCTGAGAAATTGCCCTGAATGGATTTTTCTCGAACAAGCATGTATGGCACAGGGCGTGATCAGCGTTCCTTTATACCCAAACGATAGGGCAGATAATGCCTCATATATTATCAACGAATCTGAAATAAAACTCATACTTATTGAGGATCATGTTCAACTTGAAACGCTAGCACAGGCACAAGACGATTTTGATAACACTCCAACAGTGATCAGCCTTGCGGAAATTGATAACGATAATAGCGCAGCGCTGAAATGCACTCCAGCGTCGAAATGGTTAAGTGCAGCAAAGACAGTACAAGTAACAGACAGCTACAACGAAATAGATCCTCATTCTCTTGCAACAATTGTTTACACCTCTGGTACCACTGGACGCCCAAAGGGTGTCATGTTGAGTCATTGGAATATCTTGAGTAATGCCTATTCAGGAATAAACTCTGTTACAGTTTATCAGCAAGATCTTTTTCTTTCATTTCTCCCGCTATCACACACACTCGAAAGAACTGTCGGATACTATTTGCCCGTAATGACCGGATCTACCGTCGCATTCAGCCGCTCAATCCCCCAGTTAGCGGAGGATTTACTCACGATCAAACCAACAATTCTTATATCGGTACCGCGTATTTACGAACGCGTCTATGGAAAAATCATCAATCAAGTTGCTGAAAAATCACCAATCGCCAAGAAACTTTTTAAATGGACTGAAATAGTTGGCTGGGAAGTTTTTGAACACCAGCAAGGTAAACGAGGATTCTCCTGGCGACTTATTTTCTGGCCGATCTTGAATGCCATAGTGGCGAAAAAAGTGATGGCAAAGTTGGGCGGAAGGCTAAGATTTAGTATTAGTGGTGGCGCACCTTTGCCTGAGCCGATTAGCCACTTATTCATTGCTTTTGGATTGCGCATCTTGCAAGGTTATGGATTAACCGAGACCAGCCCAGTAATTAGCGTAAACCGATTAGAAAATGACATACCGGCAAGTATAGGCATGGCTCTTCCCAATATCGATGTACGCATTACCGATAATGGCGAGCTACAAAGCAAAAGCGAAAGTATCATGCTCGGCTACTGGAAAAATAAAGAAGCAACCCGCGAGATATTCACTGACGATGGTTGGCTTAAAACAGGTGATTTAGCTCGACAAAAGGGAGATCATTTTTTTATAACCGGCCGGATCAAAGAAATATTGGTGTTATCTAATGGCGAAAAACTCCCCCCTGTTGATATGGAAATTGCAATCTGTCTCGACCCACTTTTTGAGCAAGCAATTGTAATCGGTGAGGGAAAGCCATTTCTCTCTGCAATTGTAGTGCTGGATGACGACCAGTGGATACCCGTCGCCAAATCTTTTGGCTTAGACCCGAAAGATAGTAACAGCCTCCAAAACAGCCAGCTAAAAAGTTTTGTTCTTAATAAAATTGCAGATTGTTTATCTGATTTCCCTGGGTATGCTCAAGTCCGCCAAGTTACACTTAGCTTGGAAACATGGACAGATCAGAATTTTTTCCTGACTGCCGCCATGAAGGTAAGACGCAAAACACTACTAGAGCATTTTAAAACAGATATCGAACAGATGTATAAAGGACACTGATTAAGCAAACATATCAATCAGTAATTTCACTCACTGCCAAGTTATTCATAATCGAAACCAAAGCAGAGATAATTCCCTTCTCAGATGCAGCATGGCCAGCATCACCGACTACGGTGAATTTAGCCTCTGGCCATGCTTGATGAAGCTCCCACGCGCTCTCCATAGGACAGATCATGTCATACCGACCTTGAACAATAAAAGCCGGAATATGCCTAATTGTTTCGATGTTATCCAATAATTGATTAGGTTTCATAAACGCATTATTCACGAAGTAGTGACATTCTATTAACGCGACTGACAGGGCAGTTCTCGCATGACTAAAATGATCGATAACTTCTTTGCGTGCTAATAATGTAGCAGTCCGCCCTTCCCATATAGACCACGCTTTTGCCGCAGCCATTCGCGCAATATCATTACTGCCAGTTAATATTTCATAATAAGCGTTAACAATATCATCCCGCTTATCAACAGGTACTGGAGCTATAAAGTCTTGCCAATAGTCAGGATAAACTTTGCTGGCTCCCAACTGATAGATCCAATCAATCTCTTTCTTGCGACAAAGAAATATTCCACGAATTACCAAAGCCAATATATTATCTGGGTGGGCTTGCGCATAAGCCAACGCCAGTGTTGATCCCCAAGATCCTCCAAACACAAGCCAATTATCAATTCCCAACTTTTCGCGAATCATTTCTATATCCGCTATCAAATGTTGCGTTGTATTATTTTCTAACGATGCATGTGGTGCGGATTTACCGCTACCTCGCTGATCAAACAACACCATGTGATATTTTTCAGGATCAAAAAATCGTCGGTGATAAGGCTCGATGCCAGCACCCGGGCCGCCATGCAAGAACAGCACAGGTATCCCGTCCGGTGTACCGCATTCTTCAACATATAGCGTATGTACAGCATCAACTTGAATGTGGTGTTTTGCATAAGGTTTTATATCTGGATATAGCATTACAATATCTACTCGTTATTTAACTGTGTCATACGCTGCTTAGGCTGCTTTTTATTCGGATAAGTTGATTCATTACAACTTGCTTCTAAATTAGCCAAGTCCTTTTCCAGTTCTGCAACTGACAAACTAACATAGCCCAATGATTTTGCAACGCGTTGATTAAGATGCACACTAAAATATTTGGGATATCTTGCTTGAATATTGGGGTATCGCGGTGATTGTAAAATTTGGTTAATGATCTCAGCAGCTTCTTGCCCAATATTATCAGCAGTCGATGATACAGCAGCTACCGCACCGGCTTTAACCAATGCTGGCGAATAACCAATAACTGGAATATTACGCTGATAGGCCATATACAATAACCATTTTGCATTATCCGCCATCTTCTTTATAAACAGCGGTGTCGCTACAACAATACCCGTACTATCTAAGGCCGTGGGAATAGCTTTAATTGACATACTTTGATGATAAACAGATATTTTTTTAAATGAGTCATCACGACTTGGGCGAAAGCATTTATCGATAGAGCTGTGAGCTGCACTATTAATCGATTCGCCAAACACCGCTATCTCACTACGTGAATCAATAAAATGTGCGAGCGCTAGTTGGCGCTGAAAAGGCTGATCTAAAAATATTCCCGTCCGAAATTTATCAAACTCAGACTCTAATCGTTTTGCCTCTAGCTTACGTAATTTTGAGTAGGCTAATTTTGGTATTAACACACTCACAATTGGAGTATTCGTCGACAACAAGAATGCTTTCTTAGCTGCGTCTATTCCGAGTGTCAAAATCGCATCATAAGCATGAGAGAAATGAGAAACTTTATCGTCATAATTTTCAGACTCAGATAAAACAACTGTGTGTATCGTAGTCAAGTCTGAGTCGTGAGAGGCCAGATGATACTTAAATAAAATCCGGGTATCCTCATAAATAGAAGTATTATGAGAACTTAAAATTAGCACCTTCTTTTCTGCAAAAGCCGCAAAAGCCGCTAACGAGCAATACATAGCAACTATCAAAATGGTAAACCATACCGGCATACGCTTTACCAACCCCATATTACCTTTAAATATTCCATCGTAAATCATAGTGTTGCTACGATTCCCTTGCCTGAGCATGAAGAGCCGCCGATTCACTAAGTTCTTGCTGTTTTAACTCCAGCATTCCCAGCTCTGATTCGAGCTGCGTAATTTTTAAAGCTAATTCATTGCTATCCCGCTCTATGACTGCGTGTTTAATCTCCTTAAGAATAAACAGCAGGCTCGTTAACTGATAGTACCCAAGCAACCCTTCTAATTGATGAATTTGTTCGTGATATTTTTCTGAATTAAGCTGATCAACATATTGTTTTAAGTATCCGATTCTCGATTTAATATCATCGTACAAACGCTGCCGCATATCTACAGTGTCAATAACATTCAATTTACAATCGTTCTTCTCGTCAGACTTAACCCATTTTGCCAGTAAACGATCTAAACTTTCGTTAGAAATAGGTTTATACAAAACGTCACTAAAACCATAGTCACTGAGACTATCTATTTGTTTCAGCATAATATCTGCCGTAAATGCAATTACTGGAACATCATCTGCAATTAACTTTTCTCTACGACACTTCAATGCTAATTCATATCCATCCATATCCGGCATATGGATATCGATAAAAAAGAGAACAAACTTTTTCTCAGGTAATAAATTTAAAATTTCCTTACCATTGGAGCGACATGTTACTTGAAAACCCCGCTCTTCCAACATTGCACTAATAAGTATGGAATTAAACTCATTATCTTCAGCAACTAAGACGGGAAGCTCATGCCCCACTTTTCTCGCATCAACAAAATGGCTCACCACGTTATCCATACGCGCGCTTGATGCATTCATATCAAAAAACTCTACCGCCCTCTCTCGTAATTTATGCTTTCTAATAGGCTTCTCTAAAACAAGAATATCTTGCCGTTCAGAAAAAAGTTTTTTTAAGTTTCGGTAATTACTGCAGACAAGCAGAAGAACTTTTTTACTGAATTTTTTATTCACCTCTTGAAGTAGAGATTCCACTTCTTCTCGCGACGAATTTTCATATCCCAAACTAATCACCACAAAATCAAATGTAAGCGTTTCATCGGCAATACGCTCATACAACTCTTGACTATTCTTCGCGAGATAAAGATTAACTTGCCAGGATAAAAAGTGATTCCTTATAGATAAGCGTGATGTTGGACTTCGATCATACAACAACGCATTATATCCTGTTAAATATTTCGCAGCAGCTTCCTTCTCTTCATATCCCACTTCACAAGGAATCTCAAACCAGAAGTTAGAACCTCGCTGAGAAGTTGAGTCAACACCAATGCATCCATCCATCAATTCGATAATACGCTTTGATATCGCCAGCCCCAATCCCGCGCCTTCATATTGGCGACTTAAATTAGTATCTATTTGTGAAAATGCTTTAAATAATAACTTTTTCTTCTCCGGCTCTATCCCAATTCCAGTATCGCTGACAACAAATCTTACAATATGATCTTCAGCTTCATACTTCAACGATACTCGAATGGTCACTGTTCCACTGCTGGTAAACTTTAATGCGTTATTTATTAGGTTACTCAGTACTTGATTAATTCTCAATGAATCACCAATTAATACACCTGGCACATCAAGATCAATTAATAGAATTAGCTGCAACTCTTTTGCTCTTGCCAAAGGAGAAAACATGCTTAGCATATCTTCCAATGAATCACGCAAATCAAATGGCGTGTGCTGAAACTGAACATCCGCCTCTTCTAACTTTGAAAAACTCAATATATCATCGATTACCGTCAGTAATTGAGAGCCGGCGTGTTTTATCGTTCGCGTATACTCTTCTTGCTCACGTTTATTACTCGATTTCTCAACTAAACGAGTAAAACCAATCACGGCGTTCAGCGGTGTGCGAATTTCATGGCTCATCTTTGCGAGAAAATCGCTCTTTGCCTTAACCGCCTCTTCCAACTCAAATTTTGCACTTTCTAACTCTGTATTTTTCTCTTCCAACGCTTTAACTGTATGCCGCAGTGCTATTGTGGACACTTCTATCTCATCTTGCATTCGGCCATGAGAAGCCTGAATCGTCTCTGCCATTGCATTTATACCAATTTGTAAACTTCCTAGCTCTCCACTCGCATTTTCTTCTGCCCTTATTTCAAGATTTCCTTGACCTATCGCGCCAACCATCTTAGTCAGAGATAGAATTGGATTGGAGACTCGAACACCGATCCGAATTGCAACAAAAATACAAACAAGTAACGCTGCGACAAGCAATAAAATACTGGTTTCAATGATCTCCATTTCACGCTGATTTAGTGCCTGATGAGACATTTTCACTTCTACCCAGCCCATGACTCGGCTATTTTCATCCTGAACTGCCTCACCGAATTCATCAGAAATAAGTCGTGTTGAAATAACTGAGGAGCGAAAAGTTGATATTTCATCATCATTCCATTCGACAAAATTTTCTGAATAGTTTTTTGAATAAGTATTTAAAATAATGTTTTCGTTTTGATCAAAGATTGAAACCGAAATAACTTCAGTATCAAGAAGAATAGGTTGTGATAGGAGATTAAGCAGCTCCGTATTTTGGGTAAATAATCCGAACTCTACTGCAGGAGCAAAATTTTTCGTGATTAACTCACCCTTTTTAATTAGGGATGCATGAACATCATCAATTCGAGTTTTTATTAAATAATAACCCAGTATTAACGCGACAAGAATAACGGGGATAATCGCCAGCCCCAAGAGCTTAACCCGTATATCGATATACTTTTTTTTCGCTTTCATCTGTCTAATTAGCTACTCAATTGAATTTCAATATCCGCCGATATATCTAGTCCCTACCAATCAAAAGACACTGAAAAAAAGCCTCTTTGTTCAAAAATTGTTTCATGCTGCACCTCAGCATAATCTCCAAATAAATTTTGCAACACAAGAGATACCGCTATACGTCTATCATATGAAATATTATTTCGCCAAGATAATTTAGTATCAAATCGATCCTGGGCTGGCAGCCGACTACCATCCTGCAACCATTTGATTTTAGACATTCGAAAGTAAGAGAAACTCCAGTTTAAGTTCGAAGTGACTTGATAACTTGCCAATAAACTAAAGCTATGAGAAGGAATAGTATCAGAGATATCAACAATATTATTCTCAGAAGTTCTATATTTATGGTAGTCAGCATCACCTTCTAAATACGAATGCGCAAGGTGTAGAAAATTACTGCTCCCTAACTCAATCTTCATCTGGCTTTCAAGACCATAGACTTCTGCTGAGGTATTATTCCCCCAAACCCAAGGGCTATTGCTACCCGGCTCATCGGTCGCTTCTAAAATACCGTCACTGATTTTTTCCCAGGATATTTTTGAATCAAATGAAATACCACTACGTCTAGATAAGTAGATATAACCAAACTCAACTAAATCAAGTTTTTCCGCTTTTAGATTTTTTTCACTCAAATGTAAGAGCAATTGGGGAGGGCTTCCCTCTATGATGCAACATCCGAGATATAGATGATTCTCAAGAATTGATGGGGTGCGAAGCGCGCGTGTTGCACTCATTCTAATTACATGCGAATTGGATAATTTTGTATTTAACGCTAATCGAGGAGAATAATATGTGCCAATTTGCTCATTTCTCTCCACCATTACTCCTGAATTAAGAACAGTACTCTCCGTTATGTACCACTCAAGATTCGTCGCTACCCTTGCGCTTCTATCAGACTCATAACCTTCCTTTGCCAGCAAATATCGGCTTTTCAATCGATCTAATCGAGCTCCACCACTCGTTACCGAACGAAGGTTAGGCAATAACCGTTGTATATACTGTGCTTCGAAATCAAACCTTTCTGCAATTCCGTAATATACACCCATCTTAATTGAAGAGGGCACAACCGTATATTCATCATTCTGCGCATAGTGATTATGATAAAACCTAATATTAAGCTCATTTTCACTATTTTTCGCTCGTGTCCACGTCAGCGATTGATAGCTGCTCGCCACCGTTTTTATTCGATGGGGGTCGTCCACCTTACCGCTAGCAAATCCATCCATTTCTCCGGAACGTACACCCCATTGCAAATCTAACTTATCAATACTATTAATTTTATATCCGCCGCTAAATCTTAGTAACGTCAACTCTTTGTTGTCTTCAATGTCATCAAAACCTTCATCTTCTTGATAAGAAACCGTCACCCGATAGTCAAAATCATTTACTACATCAGCAAATCTGGCAACTGTCTTTTTACTTGTTAATGTATCTGTTGTGGTTTTCCATTTTCTATTTTCGAATAAGTTTTTTGAGACACCTAAGTCATGGCTACCGACTGTCACTTCCAAATGCGAACCGATATCTTGAAAAGGCTTTCGAGTAATAATATTTATCACGCCCTTAAAAGAGTTTGCGCCAAATACGGGAGTATTAGAAGAACGAATTACCTCTACTTTCTCAACATCACTAATATCAATAGGTAAGCTTAACCATTCAACAGTTGATAGCATAGGCATATAAACCGACCGACCATCGATTAGAACCTGCAAACGCCTCCCATAATTCCCACTAAAACCATGAAAGGTCATGCTCACTGAAGTACCCGTAAAATACCCCACTTGAAATCCAGGAACTAATCTCAACAAATCAGAAATTTCTTGCGCTCCCGAAGCACCGATCATTTCACGACTAATAACAGTTACCGCTGCAGGAGCGCTATCCACTGGCTGAGACAAACGAGTAGCGGATAAAACTACAGGCACAGCTTGAAGATAATCCAATTCCGACACCATAAAAAAGTGGCCAGCATCATCTTTAACCGCAGCGTTCACAGAAGAAATAAAAGCGATTCCGAAAAAAAACATTAAAACAAAATATAGAAATTTAGGTACTTGCATGGAAGAAAGCGATTATTATTATTTTTTATATTGATTTGAAAGGAAGCATTCCCAATTCGCGAACCTTATTCAATGCTTCTGTTCGGTTAGAAACATTTAATAGCTTATAGATATTATTTACATGCACTTTAATCGTGCTCTCAGACAGCCCAAGATAATCCCCAATACTACGATTGGTTTTCCCCTCAGCTAATAAATAGATCACATCTTTTTGTCGACGCGTAAGCAAAGGCAATAGATCAGCGCCGCCTCTCTCAAGGCTTGAACCACCATCGTAAGAATCAGCTAGTTGAGAAACTTTGGGCCAATACACACCGCCTTTTAGCACTCTCTCAATAGCAGAAATCATTTCATCGCTGGCAACACTTTTAGGGATAAAACCTGATGCGCCTAGATGAATAGTTTTAGTGATAATGGTCATATCTTCTTGCGCAGATAAAACAACCAGCGGAATATCAGGCCAACTATCGGCGATTTTTGTTATCACCTCATAGGCATCTGTATCGGGCATTGAGAGATCGAAGAGAATTAGATCGATAAGACCAACACCATCAAGAGCCTGTATTAACGCATTACCATTCTCTACTTCAATAGTTTTCAGATCTAAAATAAACCCTTTTAAGGTGTTTACTATTCCTTCTCTGACTAAAGCATGGTCATCTGCGATAACAAACTGCACTCTACTACTCTCTTCACTAACCCGTTTGTGCTATTAAAATTATTAAATCTACCAACATAAACATTTGCGTTATTTGTACATTTTATGAGGTGCAAATTAAGGGCACCTCCAGAAATAGATTTATAGCGTGCTAACTGTGTTAAAACAAAACTCAAAATGCTCATTTACTGCAATAAACTCCGCTTTTTCGTTTTGTTTTGCCTTGTTATCATCACTCTAAATCAATTTCCCGAGGCGCCCTTAAGAGATAAAATGTTTGCTTGTAGGTTAACTGATATGTCTAGGATGATACATGTATAACCGTCATATTTCTACTTACGGATAAGAATGAATACAGCAATCTAACCAACCGACGTTTTCTTATTAAAATCAACACTCTACAATTGCACTGCCAAATCATTCAGGTATTAGTCAATTTCATACCCCTTCAGGTTTGCGCTCACCGCAAGAGGATGGGAAATTTGGATTCATTGTATGGAAGAACAGTTTGATTATTGGAGACTGAATTACTCAGCTAAAAGTATGAAGCATAGTTCATAATTGAACATACTGCTGGAGAAAGGAGGTGCCATTTCTAGTGAATAGAAAATATAAAATCGTGTGCATTCAATAACTAATGGTCCCACTTAGCATTTACAGTAATTTTATTACCTACATTATTAAATACGACTTCACCACAGAGAGAGCTTAAAAGCATTAACCCACTGTATTGCTTTGTTAAATCAGTTCTTAACTCATTAAAAACACTTTCAATATCAAACCCATCACCAGAGTCTTCGACCGAAATGCTAAGCACACCACCCTGCTCATCCGCTTGATAATGATAGAAGAAATGAATATAACCCTTTTCGAGTTGCAATATTTTTTCCTGACGCTGTTTTTGATACAGATCATCATCTGTTGCTTTCAAAACCGTATCCAACTTCAGGAGACCATGATCCAGAGCATTACTTGTTAGCTCTGAAATTATCGAAAATAAACTATCCAACTCTGATGAAAAGTCGTGAACTTGATTTAGCATTGACAACATGACAGGGACCGGGTCAGTTTTACGCAAGGTTTCTACATCAAACTTAATGTCGAAATCCCAATTTCCACTCCCCGTAATAGATGTTAATCGATGAGGCGCTTTCACTATTTCACCGAATTCACAATTGACTTCCAGCATGGTAACATCATCCTGCAAGCAGTTTTCATCAATAAAGTGACATAGCTGTTCTTTGACAATATCAACCATATTGCCAGCAGCAACGTTATCATCGATCAGCTTTTCCAAACGAGTTTGTGTAAATGAAACTGACTCACCATTACATGCTTCTATAACACCATCTGAGAAAGCAAATATTCTATCCCCCTCGTTTAAGCTGATCTGTTCAAAAATCATGTTATCTTCACCCGCAACAACGTCGGTATTACTCAAGATTCCTAATGGTAAATTTTTTGAAGTGAGGTGGTTTTTAATACCATTTTTATCAAATACAAATAGATCAGGCATTCCTCCATTCCACACTCTTAAACTTTGCTGTTTCCCATCAACATAAAAAAAACATGCCGCTAAAAAACGTCCTCTAGGCAAAAACTGGTGAATTTTATGATTAATTTCATTAATAATATCTGGCAAGCTATAGCCAATTGAAGTCATCTGATGAAATATTTCGACAACAGGCATCGCGCACAAAGCTGGAGCCAATCCATGCCCGGTAAAATCCCCCACTAAGAAATTAATTCCCCCACGTGGACTTCGAACCGCCATTATCATATCACCATTAAAAAGCTCAGCCGGTTTATGAAAAGTATTAATTATCGAACTGGATACTATTCCTTTATTCACTAAATCAGCGTATACGCGTTCCGCTAATCTTTGTTCTTCCTGAATTTGGTTGTTAACTCTTAACAACTCTTCATTTTGAGCTTGAACAGTTAATGATAGCGCTTGAATTCTCGCCATCGCTGCTATTTTTGCTTTTAATACAGTTTGATTAAACGGTTTGCTAATAAAGTCATCAGCCCCCTTTTCCAGACATTTTACTTGCGCTTCGTCCCCCCTAAGCGCTGTAATGAAAATAATGGGAGTGAAACGTTGGCCAGCCTTTTCTTTAATTAACTGCGTTGCTTCATAACCGTCCATAATTGGCATCATAACGTCCATTAGGACAATATCAGGTCTCAAGTTTTCAAAACGCTCAACACCTTCTTTACCATTAGCAGCAGTTATGACCTCATGAGAATCTCGTTCCAGAAGTTTTTTTAAGATGACGACATTAGGAAATTCATCGTCAACAACAAGGATTCTCATAAAAATATCCAGCTTTGCAATTATTGAATTTCAAATAGTTTTTGAAAATTTGCGATCGCAAGGATTTTTTTAATCTCTGGCTTGCAACCAACCACTTTAATGTTTGCGTTATCACCACCAGCATGCTCTCTCAATAAAAGCAGCATACCCAGCGCCGAACTATCCATATACTCTGCTTCAGTCATATCCAAAGTATACTCTGCCTTAGAATCATATTTCCGATACGCTTCGCGGAATTCAGTATGATCGTTAAAATCAAAGCGCCCTTTTATTGACAATGTTACATTATCTCCATTATTAGTATCACTACTGCTTACAGACATAGCATCACTCCTTTGTTATATGACACTTTAGTTATTACAATAATTAAGTTTTATCACTTGTTAATAAAACACTATTTAACACTCGACTCGATTCAAACTCTCACAAATGTATGAGAACAACTATAAAGTATAAACTGCGTTTTTTCGATTACTTTCGGCTCGCCTAAGAGCGTTACTTTTGGTGCTCTTATCTCATTATCTAACTTACTCAGAGCTTCCCTAGAACAACTCAACTTCACCTGCATCCATATTTTTTTGGGTAACGACTTTACTGTCTACATTTTCATGAAGATGTTTTAAGCTATTCAACTCTTGGGTAATTTCATCAATCACCTCATTAACTCTCTCATTGGAAACACCTGAACTTTTCAACGATTCTAATTTATCTATCGCTTGAGAGAATCGATTTAAACGAATTTGCACATGCTCAACCAACTGCCTGACTATATCTTCAAACTGCAAAGCTCTCACAGCAATCGAAACTTTGTCAGTAATATCTTCAGAACAATGGGAAACCTGTTGCAATGTGTCCGAAATAAACTCATTGAGTCGATCCATTTCTTGAAATGTTAAGTCTACTCGTTGTTTTGATTCAATAGCAAACATCATATCCTTAGATGCCATATGCTCAATGGTTTCTTGAGCATGAACAATATTACCCATTGCTCCTTTCATCAAAAGACTAATCTTTTCACTAAACTCATTAGATCGTAACGATAAATTTCGCACCTCATCTGCAACGACAGCAAAACCACGTCCAGCCTCGCCAGCTCTCGCGGCCTCAATTGCAGCATTTAATGCCAATAGATTGGTTTTATCGGCAATTGATCGAACATCATCTAATAAATCTTCTACTCCATTCATCTGAGTAGCAACATCATCGATACCATGCATGATCTGCATACTATCTTTACTGGTTGTTATTACTTGCTCAACAAAATAATCCAACAAAGTATTGGTCTCTGCGGCAAAGTCAGCGAAACTCATTTTCCCATTATTTTCGTCTTTGACCTCACCCTCTGCATTGCTATCTGTTGCACGCTCGATTAACTGCATGATCATTCGAAACTGCACATTTGACTGGTCACTCAATCCATTAAAACTAAGCTGCAAATTGCCTACTGCCTCAGATATTAACGTGCGGGTCCGATCCAGATCCGAATCCAAAAACTCGATTTCTTCATTAAATAAATCCAACAGGTTTTTTACTGCTTGGGACTCTGCAATTTCCCTATCATCTGCTTCTGATTTCTCAATAACATCTATATTAGTGTCTCGCGACTTGGCTTGCACTTTTTTATAACTGATCATCCAGACTAAACTAACCGTGAGAATCGCTACAATTGGATATAGCTCATGATGCACTAAAAAGTTTGCACCTATTGCGAGAAGAGTAATGAGTATCGGTAAAATCAAAATCCCTCTACCTTCGTAGAATAATCCAAAGCAACTGAACCGTATTTTTTGCGTTGTTCAAATTCAACATACTGTTCAAAAATACTTCATGAAAACAAAAAGCGTGTGAAGATGTAATTTCCCAGCCAATCTAAATACGCGTGAAAATCATATAATACGCTCAAACAAAAACTTTCCTTTGAAACAAAATGTGCGTATTTCTCCCCAATTATCTCAGTCATTTACACCTCCCCCCTTATCGGTAACAGATATATGAAACTTAACAAATCAACACTGACAGCAATAAAACATCGGCAAGTCCTGAAAAGCACATCGAAATAAATATTCAACAATCTTATGTGCGAAAACCACTCAAACCATATTTCTTACCTACAAGATTAAAGTTTCAATGATTAATTTCCCTATCCCCTCTTTCCAACTAAGCGCGTAGAAATGAATCTACACATCACTCAAAACAGTCGAAATATCAAGCAAACAAGCAAAAAATTGCGTATTCCGCGCGATCTCGAACACCCATTCCGAACGAAGTCGAACACCGATTCCGATTTAACTCGAACACTTATTCCGGCGGAAGATGAACACTTTTTCTGAATTTCCGGAATCGCTGTTCGA
>Ga0316204_10005821_pt1 | contig 19802 bp, 20 predicted proteins | sample 6monrhotite_MG_2_FD_205661 | JGI IMG/M metagenome (GOLD analysis project Ga0316204, IMG submission 205661) | Microbial mat bacterial communities from mineral coupon in-situ incubated in ocean water Damariscotta River, Maine, United States -... | ecosystem: Environmental > Aquatic > Marine >...
AATATCCATTAGAGGGGTTAAGTCATTTAGCGCAAGTGGGTCGATGCAGGCAACAACATCATCAGTTGCAAGCTGAATCAAGCATAGTTTTGCTCTGTATGTTTTTTCTCTAACAAATTCAGTATCAATGATAAGTATCGCAGCATCTTTAATGATTTCGCAAAGTTGTGATAATTTTTCATTATTATCAACGAATAAAACATCATAATGTGTATTTTTTTGCGATGTTGATGGTTCATGTTTATTAGACATATGTCTTCCTAAAAGATAGCTGAAGTCAGCATAATAACAAAATTTCTATTTCTTGTATTAGTCTGGCAAGGTAAGATATCCAGATACTGTAAAATAAAATAATTGAAAATAATATGATGATATTATGTTGCCATTAGTTAAAATATTCTGGGCTATTTGCCGTTTACAAGTGGGTCCGCAAGCCTTACCTACAAGCCAATATCTTCTTATTATTACTGTTATTGCCGGTATTATCGTTGATAGTGCTGCAACGGCTATTCTCATTCCTGCATTATCAAGCGTTGAACTGGTGTTGATAGTATCAGTTTATAATGCTGCATTATTAGTTTCTGTTTACATATTGCTTCGATTAATTGCCTATCATGAACGAGCATTGCAAACGCTCACCGCGCTGGCTGGAACAGGTTTATTTATCAGTTTAGTATTATTACCGGGTTTAATGTTCATTAATATGGCCGAAGAAGCGATGCAATCCTTCGCCTTATTTATATTGATTGATAATATATGGCGAATTGCTGTATATGCGCATATATTTCGCCATGCACTTTCGATTAGTTTATTAATGGCGATGATATTATCCTTGAGTTATTTGCTGTGGGGTATATTTATTGCAGATATACTTTTACCTGAAACGGTTAAATAAAATAATATTACGTAAAATATACGTTTGAGAAGTTAATTTATGCATATTCACATTCTGGGTATTTGTGGAACCTTTATGGGCGGGATCGCTCTTATTGCGCGTGAACTCGGTCATTCCGTTAGTGGCTCTGATGTTAATGTTTATCCTCCCATGAGTACTCAACTTGAAGAGCAAGGGATTACTTTAATGCAAGGTTATGATCCGGAACATTTGAGTAATGAACCCGATATTGTTGTGATTGGTAATGCTCTATCTCGCGGTAATCCTGCAGTTGAGGCAGTTCTAGAAAAAGGTTTACGTTACACCTCTGGTGCGCAATGGTTACAAGATTATGTATTACACGACCGTTGGGTCTTAGCGGTTGCTGGAACACACGGTAAAACTTCTACCTCAAGTTTATTAGCATGGATACTAGAAGATAATAATATGGCGCCAGGATTTTTGATTGGCGGTATTCCGGCGAACTTTGGTATTTCTGCTCGTTTAGGTGACACGCCTTTCTTTGTGGTTGAGGCAGATGAATATGACACCGCCTTTTTTGATAAGCGTTCCAAGTTTGTTCACTATCATCCTCGTACTGTTGTGCTCAATAACCTTGAATATGATCACGCCGATATTTTTCCTAATATTGCAGCAATACAAACGCAGTTTCACCACCTGATACGCACTGTTCCGGCAAATGGTTTAGTGATCAGCCATGCCGATGATAAATATCTGGACGAGGTTTTAGAAAAAGGCTGTTGGACACCAGTGGAATATTTTTCTGGCAGACAAAATATGCATTGGCAAAGTGAAGCGATAAAAGAAGATGGGACAGAATTTGATGTGTTATTTAATGCTAAGAAAATAGCGACTGCAAGTTGGGATCTTATCGGTGAGCATAATATACAAAATGCCTTAGCTGCTATTGCTGCCGCACGACATGTGGGTGTACCTGCTAACCTTGCAATTGAAAGTATGAGTCGTTTTAAAGGGATTAAACGACGAATGGAAATACGCGCTAAGGTGAATGGTATTACTGTTTATGATGACTTTGCCCATCATCCAACCGCAATAACATTGACCTTAGATGGCCTACGACGAAATGTGGGAAAGAATAGAATTTTTGCTATTCTTGAACCGCGGTCAAATACTATGAAAATGGGTGTACATAAAAGTACGCTGACTCAATCGTTAAAAAATGCTGATTATGCTTTAATTTTCCAGTCAGAAGACTTGGACTGGGATATTGAAAGTGAAATAACAGATTTGAATCAATCAATAGATGTATTTTCTTCAACACAAGCTATTATTGATAAATTGCTTATTGAAGTGAGAGAAGGTGACCATATTGTTATTATGAGTAATGGTGGCTTTGAAAATATTCATCAACGACTTATAGATGCCTTATAAATAAATAGAGATAAATATCGTATGATAAATCAAAACAGTAGACCTGTTATCTTGGCGTTAACTGGCGCTTCTGGTGTAGATTATGCCTTACGCCTACTACAATGTTTGGTGGCCGCTAAAGTACCCATTTATCTTATGGTGTCTAAAGCGGCACAAATTGTTTTGTCTATGGAAACAGATTTATCGGTACCGGCTAAATCGTCTGAGATGGAAAAATACTTTACTGAACTATATAAAGCTGAAAAAGATCAAATCAAAGTGTATGGACAGCAACAATGGACTGCGCCTATCGCAAGTGGCTCACACCGAGCGCGATCAATGGTGGTCTGTCCATGCACAACAGGCTCGCTTGCCTCGATTGCAAATGGAAATAGCGATAATTTGTTGGAACGAGCAGCAGATGTGATGTTAAAAGAAAAAAGACAATTAATCATGGTAGTAAGAGAAACGCCTTTTTCCAATATCCACCTAGAAAATATGCTTCGTTTGTCTCAGGCAGGAGCGACAATAATGCCAGCAAACCCAGGTTTTTATAATAACCCAAAATCTATTACGGAAATTATAGATTTTATGGTTGCGCGTATTTTAGATCACTTAGATATCGATCACGATATCATGCCGATTTGGGGCGAATGAATAAACTAGGTGCAAAATGAACTAGGTTTTTATTCATTTTGTGCCACACTTGTATTCTTTGTTTAATCCATTAGAAAAAAGTAGAGTAGTTTTAATATAATGAAGATCCCTTTATTTCCTCTTAATGTTGTGTTGTTTCCTGGTGGTTCATTACCGTTACGCATTTTCGAGCCTCGCTATCTTGATATGGTGAGTGATTGCATGAAGTCTGAGAGCGGCGTTGGTGTTATTTTGATTGAAGAAGGCAAAGACTCAGGCAGAGCAGCAAAGATCAATGATACCGGTACACTAAGTTTTATTTCGTACTGGCATAAAAGAAATGACGGTATGCTGGGCATAACGCTTAAAGGTGAAAAAAGATTTCGTGTATTATCAACAGAGGTTATGCCCAATCAGTTAATGCTGGCTGAGGTGGAAATTTTACCTGGCTTTAAGTGCGAAGACGTATCATATGATGCTGATAAATTGATCAAATTATTAAAACAAATCATTGCTCAATTAGAGCCGCCCTATACTACGATGGATAAACATTATGATGATCTTGAATGGGTCAGCGCACGTCTTATAGAGCTACTACCGCTACCTTTGAAAGAAAAACAAATAATGCTCAATATGGAAGTCATTACTGAACGATTAGAGTATCTTCATCCTTTGCTTGTCTCGATGAAAATGGCTTGAATTATTTTATTAAAAATAATCTCTTGTCGTTATAGTTCCCAATTAAATTCTTAACTGCTGCATTTTCAGGCGTTAATAAATCAGTATTGAATTTTTTAATAAGATTAGCATTCTCATATTTAGTAAATAAGTAACTTAATCCTAAAGTATTCTTTTTATTCATTATAGTTATACTGCCAAACCATAAAGGTTTAAGTGCTTTATTGTTTGATAACTGATAATTCGATGGCCATAAACGAATAACAGACATCGATTCATTATTATTATTTCGAGTAAAACGTAATGATTCATATTCACCATTATGTATATGAGGAAATATTGGCATACTGGCAATAGCTGATTTTTCTACAAAAATATTTGAAACACTAGGTAGGGAATTTTTTTGCTTTTCAAAACCAAGCTTTTCTAACTTGGCTTCTATGTTTTTTTGACTACCGCTCCACTGTAAATTTAATAGCGTATTATGATTATTAAATATCCCAGTTCTAGAAAGTGGCAATGTTTGCCAGCCACTTTCTAACCAACCATTTTCACTCATAATAAAATAGATATTTTGATTTTTAACACTATTCTCATGTTGGTATGTTTGAATGCTGGGAATAGACAATAAAAGTAAGAAAGGCATAAGAACAACTAAAGATGTTTTTTTAGTGCGGATGTAATAACGATGTCTGCGATAGGCTATGCCTAGAATGCTAAACCAAATGCTGCCTATAGCAATTGAATACATTATCTGAATAAAAGTATACTTATGAAAGTACACTTGAGAAAATAATGTAATAGCGACAACAGTTGCTGAGATATAATATATATAGCGTTTTTTCACGCTTGCATAATGAGTTGCGAATAAAAATGTAATGAAACCATATATCGATATAATGATAATAGGATGAATAGATAAGTTATTTTCATCCAGGTAAAATTGAGTTGAACTCCCTTTAAGCAAGGCTATTAAAGTCAATATTATGTAAGGTAAAAATATTGCAGCTAAAAAATGCCAGAGAGCTAAATAATCTTTTTTCCAGAGTAATAATATAGAGATACTAAATAACAAAGAATAAATAAATGTACTTTGGCTTAAGTAATTAAACCAAAGCATAAAAGCATTAAATGGGGGTGAATGAAGTGTATTTAAATTATGATATAAAAATACATTTAATGAGCTTAAATTATAAGAGCGATCAATATAGTTAATGCTAATCGAAATTAATAATGAAATGACAATGATAATAAACGCAAGCATACTTAGCCCGCGTACTTCAGAATGCGTATTGTCAAAAACAGAAGCAGGAATTTCACCTAGTAAGGGATGCTTTCTTCCCCAGCCCAGAAGTTTTGTAATGAATTTTTCATGGAAAGGTTTTAATAATTGATATATGTACTTAACCAGCCAAAGTAGTATAAAAATAACCGTTAATAGTATAATAATTAAAAAGATAAATTTTCGTGTGAACTCACTGGCGACTTCAAGCGACAATCCGAAAAGTATACCAGGCAATAAATAAAGTGGCGCCCATAAAAATGCAGAACTAACATTGGCCATTAAAAATGTTTTCGGCGGCATTTTTGCCATGCCAGCAAGGGCTGGAACAATGGGGCGAATCGGACCAATAAAGCGGCCAAAGAAAATACTTTTAGCACCATGTTGATTAAAAAACTGATTGGCACGCTCTATTATTTTTGGATGACGAGAAAGCGGCCAAAGAGAATAAAATTTACGTTGATATTTGAAGCCAATCCAATAACTTAGGCTGTCACCCAAAACGGCACCCAGTATTGCGGCAAAAACAGTTGGCCAAAAATCTAAAGCATTAATGGCAATCAATGCCCCGAACATGCTCATGATGATAGCGCCAGCAACTAATAAACCGATCACAACTAATGATTCAGTAAAGCTAATAAGAAATATAAAAAGCAAAGCCAGCATGGGGTGCTGTTGAAAGGTATGAATAAGGTGTGAAATTAATTCATTAGTCATAGTTCAAGTATAAGACATACTTAAAATATTTTAACAATATATGCGCACATATTCTTTAAAAATATTAGTTATTACAGACTGTCTGTAATAACTAATAGATTAATTTTATAGTGCGGCGAAAACTTTCCCAGCTGCGTTTAACGTTTTTTCTATATCATCATCGCTATGTGCACTTGAGACAAAACCTGTCTCATATGCGGAAGGTGCCAGGTAAACACCTTCTTCTAACATGCCATGATAAAACTTTTTGAAACGCTCAGCATCACATGCGCTGACTTGTTCAAAGGTACGAATATTCTTCTCGTCACTAAAGAAGAAACCAATCATTGCACCAGCTTGATTGGTTGTTAATGGAATATTAGCTTTCGCTGCACGTTCTTCTAAGCCTTGTGCAAGGCGTGTTGTTTTATTAGTTAATTCTTCAAAAAAATTTGGTTGAGAAATGATGTCTAAGGTCGCAAGTCCTGCCGCCATGGCGACTGGATTACCTGATAAAGTACCTGCCTGGTATACCGGACCTAGCGGTGCGATGTGTTCCATTATTTCTCGTTTACCACCAAAGGCACCCACCGGCATACCGCCGCCAATGACCTTTCCTAAGGTTGTTAGATCCGGCGTGATATTGTAATGACCTTGAGCACCACTAAGCGATACTCGAAAACCTGTCATGACTTCATCTAATATCAATACACTACCATGTTGGTCACAAACTTCTCTTAATCCTTCAAGGAAGCCCGTCACAGGCGGAATACAGTTCATATTGCCGGCAACGGGTTCAACAATAATACAGGCGATTTGATCGCCGATTTCTGCAAATGTTTGTTTCACTTCATCGAGATTGTTATAACTTAATGTAATAGTATGCTCGGCTAATGAAGCAGGTACGCCAGGCGATGTGGGAACACCAAGTGTGAGTGCGCCCGATCCCGCTTTAACTAATAATGAATCAGAATGGCCGTGGTAACAGCCTTCAAACTTAACAATTTTATCTCGACCGGTATAACCTCGAGCCAAACGTAATGCACTCATTGTCGCTTCTGTACCTGAGCTCACCATGCGCACCATGTCCATTGAAGGGATTAGCTCGCAGACACGATCAGCCATTATCGTTTCTAGCTCTGTCGGTGCTCCAAAACTTAAACCATTCTGCATAGTTTCTTGCACGCTGGCCAAGACTGCATCATGAGCATGACCAACAATCATTGGACCCCATGAACCAACATAATCAATATATTGATTATTATCTTCATCAAAGACGTAAGCGCCTTTGGCTCTTTTAAAGAATACGGGATCCCCACCTACGCCTTTGAAGGCACGAACTGGTGAGTTAACGCCACCAGGAATATGTTGTTGAGCGGCAGCAAAAAGTTCGCTTGAACGAGAGTGAGACATTTATCTTTCCTTTCTTAAATCGTGTTATTTTGATGGTGCATTATAAATCAGTCGGCTGCATTATGGGCATTAAAAATATCAACAAATTCACGGCTAGCCGCTTGAACTTCTGCTTGCCCAAAAATACCCTGAATAATGGCTAACATTGAAACGCCTTGCGCTAATAGTATATTGGCTGTGTCTGGTGTTATTCCACCAATGGCGACTATAGGTATGTTAATAGTATTTTTTGCTTCAGAGAGTAGTGAAATAGGTGCTTGAGGTGCGGTGGGTTTTGTGAGCGAGTTGAAAAATCGACCAAATGCAACGTAGTCTGCACCTTGTGACTGAGCCTTTATTGCATGCATAAGTTCGTTATTGCACGTTATGCCTATAATTTTATCATCACCAAGTTGTTGACGAGCGTTGCTAATATCGGTGTCGCTTTGTCCAAGGTGTACACCATCAGCATTAACTTTAAGTGCAAGTTCAACATTATCATTAACAATGAATGTTACATTGTGTTTATTGCATAGAGTCGTGAGTAAACTGGCTTCTTTTTCTTGTTGCTCAATACTGGCGAGTTTATTGCGGTATTGCAGTATATTAATACCACCTTGTATCGCTTGCTCAACCATCGTTATAAGATTGTCAGTCATTAGAGCGGGATCGGTTATGACATATATTCCCTTCAATTGCTCTTTTAAATTATTATTCGGCATCATGTTGCCAATAAAATCGATGTGGGATACGTTGACCAGTATCACTGATGGCGAAGGCGTTATCTAAAGCGTTCCAACTGTAGTCTTGCGCTTCGTTAACTGCATTAAACGCATCTAAGCCCTGTGCTATCAAAGCGGCAATGGCGGAAGCTAAGGTACAACCAGAACCATGGTATTCATGCGGTAAACGTTCCCAGCTAAATGTCTCAACATATTTACCCTGATTAAACCAAAGATTTTCAACATATTTTTTTTCTTCATGTGCGCCAGTTAGTAAAACCGCTTCACAACCTAAGTGCATTAACGCAGTTCCACATTTTTTTAAGTCTTCTTCATCAGTTAAACGTCTTGCTTCAATACTGTTTGGAGTAAGCACAGTTGTGAAAGGAAGAATCGAATCCTTAATGGCATTTATCATATCGAGAGAGGTTAATTCGGTACCGCCTCCGGCAGCTAAGACAGGATCATAAATAACGGGCAGCGTTGTATTTTTATTTAATATTTCTTCAATTGCTTTAACTGTTTCTAACGAGCCGATCATGCCAATTTTGATGGCTTTAATAGCAACATCATCGAGCAATTGCTTAACTTGCTCTTTGAAAAAGTTGACATCGACTGTTTGGAAAGACTGAATATTGTGTGTGTTTTGAATCGTAAGCGCAGTGATCACAGGTACTGCATGTGCTCCCATGCTGGCACAACTTTCAATATCGGCTTGTATTCCTGCACCACCGCTGGGGTCAAAGCCTGACAAACATAAAATGGAAGGAGGAGAATGTTTCATATTGGTGAATTCCATCTTGTATAAGTAGATGGTCATTATAATCTAATGTAGACTTAAAACGCACTCATCGTCGCATCTGTTTCAATATTGTAAATAAGTCGCTTACTAAAGGATTTCAGTTTGTCAGACAATACCATTGATATTAAAGCTTTACAGTTAGAGCTTAAGGCTGCTCAGCTAGAAATTGCGAAATTGCGCCATGCAAATGAAGATCTTAATGAGCGACTTACGGCTTATTCTTTTATTACTTCTGGACAAACGTCCTTAATTAATAAGTTAGTTGATAAAGTGCCTTGTGGTGTAATTTTACGCACCGAAGAAAATATTATTGTGCATTCAAATGAGACTGCGGCAAAAATACTTGGTGTAAATGCAATAGAAATGGAAGGTCTGTCCTGTGATCATTATTTTAAGAATTTTTCTAGAGATGATAAAGCCTTAGCCGAGAACCACAATCAATTAACTTCTCAGCAAATACAGACGGTTGTAAATGATAAATATATTCTTCTTAGTTCTTTTATTAGCGATGAAGGAAGTGAGAAAATTATTATTGAAACATTCATGGACATCACTGAAATTAAGCATGCAGAACAAGCGCTTATTGAGACTAATAAAACTAAGGATGAATTTCTTGGGATGATTAGTCATGAATTGCGCACCCCTCTTAATGTCATCAAAGGGTATTGTTCTTTGATAGAAGAAGAAATAATGGGTGTGGCAAGTGATGATGTGAAAACTTATATTGAAAGGGTTCAGTCAGCAGAAATTTTATTGAATGAAATTGTCAATAATTTACTCGAACTCTCTGATCTGACTTCAGGAAAAGTTAAAGCGGATAATATTCCGATTGATATTGAGATGATATCAATGCAGCTTCAATATCGATTACAAAGTCAGTTTGAAGCTGATGGCAATACATTTGGCATAGTCTGTGAAGATATCGCACCTTTTGAACAGGACTTAGCATTAATAATGAAAGCGCTTTATGAGCTGCTGATTAATGCGAATAAGTTTACTGAAAAGGGCGACATTAAATTAGAAATCTCTATTGCAGACAAAAACGATGGTGCTTGGATAAGTTTCGCAATATCGGATACAGGTTGCGGTATGACAGATGAAACCATTACCGATATATTTACTGCCTTCCATCAAGCAGATACTTCATTCACACGCTCATATGATGGTTTAGGCTTAGGATTGGGTATTGTTGAAAAAATATTGCATCTCATTGGTGGTGAGATCGATGTAGAAAGTAAAGCAGGTGTTGGCTCATGCTTTACCTTATTGCTTCCCTACAAACCAATCTAATAATGATCCGCTGTACTAAGACATCAATCTTTTACATGGTGTTGTCATTTAAAACTTAATTCCTGCTATAAATCTAATTGCAAATCATTCTCACTTAGATTATTATTCTCTGATTGTATCAATTCAATTTAATCAAATCGTTTATTCGTAACTGAGGTAACCCAATGAAAAATAGAGCAATTTTATTCTTTTTAGCTACATTAGCCGCTTCACCAGTGATGGCGGCAAGCCCAATGGAATTTTATGGTATAGCACATGTATCGATTGATGGTGTTTCAGGTACTGGTGTTACAAAAGATATCGAAGTACAAAGCCGCAGCTCACGTCTCGGCGTGAAAGGCGAAAAAACGTTTAAAGGTGATTTGCATGGCTTTTACAAATTTGAAATTGAATATGATATGGCGGATGACAAGAATGGTAATGATTTTATACAGTCACGTAATATGTATGTTGGGCTAAAAGATGCGGATTTAGGCTCTTTATTAGTAGGTCGTCATGATACGGCGATGAAAAGCGCTATTGGAATCAAAATATTTTCTGATACTATCGCAGAATTGACTTCGGTTATGGGGAAAGATGTGGGCTTATATAATCGAACTAATAATACAATTTTTTATAAATCGAAAAAATTTGGTTCATTGCAAGTTATGGCGTCAGTTTCTACTTTAGAAGGCGATGTGGCTAATGAGGCTTTCGATGTAAAATCTATTGCCGCAACTTATAAAACTAAAAATCTTTATTTTGGCTTAGCGAATGAAAGCGTCGAAGCAGGACAAAAAGGAAGCCGTTTAACAGTGGGTTATACATTTGATTCGGGTAATACAATTGGTGCAGGTTATGAGTCTGGTGAATATGCGTCTGGCGCAGATCACAAAGCATATGTAGTCAATGGCATGATGAAATTAACTGACTTATACAAGATCAAAGCCACTATTGGCAAACGTACTGCAGTTGAAGATGAAACGGCTTACGGTATTGGCTTTGTTCGAGATTTAGGTGACAAGAGTGAGTTGTATGCAATTTACCATAATGATAAAGATGAGAATGTGCCGAATGAAGTTAAAACGTTATCACTTGGTATGACTTACGTTTTTTAATATAGAATTATCCATTAAAAAAGACAGCCTAGGCTGTCTTTTTTAATTTATGGCGATTTAATAATTCATTACAGTTTAGAAAGGCTTAACGGTCGCTAGAATAATGATCGCGATTAATATTAATACTGGAACTTCATTGAACCAACGATAATATACGTGAGAATGCTTGTTGTTGTTATTTTTAAAATCAGAAACAAACTTGCCACACATAATATGATAAGCAACCAACAAGACAATCAATACTAGCTTGATATGTAACCACAAATCTTGGCCAAAGCTTTGCCATGCATAATTCGTTAGCATGAGGACTCCAAAAAGAATAGTGAGTATCGCACCCGGCGTCATAATGCCGTAAAAGAGTTTCCGTTCCATAATGATGAAACGATCGTGACTGATTTTGTCATCAGACATTGTGTGATAGACAAATAAGCGAGGCAAGTAAAAAAGCCCAGCAAACCACGTTACCATAAATATGAGATGTAACGCTTTTAACCACATTAGAGTGCGGCTAACGATTTTTGGGAGCTAAGAATGAGCTCAATTCTTTTTTTCCAAACGGCCATATCCATTTCACCAATTTTCTTTTTCACTATTTTTCCGCGGTGGTCAATAAGAAAAGTCGTTGGTGTTAGGCTGACATCACCAAAAGCTTTAATTGCCTCACCTTTTAAATCATACGCGATATTGTAGGGGACTTTTTTCTGTTTGATCATTTCCATTACATAGTCCGGTCTATCATATGGCATGGCAATGCCGATAACTTCTAACCCATCTTTATGTAACTCATTGTAGAGCTCGGCCAAGTGAGGCATTTCTTTGATACAACCTGGGCATGAGGTTGCCCAAAAGGTAATTAAAATAGGCTTACCGTTTAAATCTTGTAGGTTAAGTTTTTTGCCGTCAATTAATTGCAAACTTATCTTAGGTGCTGGCTGAAGACCTGATGGTGCGAGCCATAAGTAAGCAATACTACTAATAATAAGAATGCCGAATACAGAAATGATAATGTCTTTAGTTTTCATGGGTTTTATTCTATTGGGTTAATTTGATTTGTCTTTTTGAGTCGTTTTATACAAATAAGTTTCAGCCAATGCTTGATATATTGGTTTTGGGCAAACTAAGTGTGAAACGGCTTTTGCGATGAGCGCAGTTGCCATTAAAGGTATTAGCATCGAAGAGCTATCGGTCATTTCCATTACAATAACAAAAGCAGTAATCGGTGTTTGCACTACACCGGTAAAATACCCGACCATACCTAACATCACAATAGCTGTGAATGGAATACTCGGCATAAACTGAGCAAGATCAGCCCCCAGCCCCGCACCAACGGAAAGTGATGGGGCGAAAATACCACCAGGAATACCACTTAAATAAGATGCAATCGTGGCTAGCATTTTATAGAAAGGAAAGCCGTTTGAGACCTCATTACCCTCAACTAAACTTTTAGCCTCAAGATAACCCGTACCAAATGTTTGACCACCAGATAAAAACCCTAATAAGCTTAAAATTAATCCGCAAATAAAAGCAATGCGAATAGGGTAGGCACTTAAATATTTTGCTATTTGTTGGGTGCCAAAAATAAGTGAGGTACTAAATAGTCCGCCTAACAAACCACCTATTACTCCACATGCAATTATGGCTATCCAGCCAGAAGAAAGTGCAATGCTCTGGCTAGTCTGACCGAAGTAAGTATATTCTCCTAAAACAGAAAGCGCCGTTATGCCGGCTAAAACAACAGCTATAAGAAGCGTTCCGCTTTTACGTTCCTCAAATGACCGACTCATTTCTTCAATGGCAAAAATGATGCCGGCTAATGGTGTATTGAATGCTGCGGAAATACCTGCCGCGCCACCTGCAAGAATGAGGATGCGAGCCATATCTTGACTACGCATGCTGGGCATATATTTACGTAAGGAATACATAATAGATGCCCCAACGTGTACCGTCGGGCCTTCCCGTCCGATGGATGCACCACTTAGCAAACCAAGACAGGTTAAGCCTATTTTTGCTATAGCGACTTTTAGTGAAAGTACTTTTGAGCGCATCGCGTGACTTTTCATTGATATAGCTGCGATAGCTTGCGGTATACCGCTACCCTCACTGCCTTTAAAAAATGTGCGTGTTAGCCATGCGATGAGCGTTAAACCGATGGGGGGTAATGCATAAGCAATAAGGGGTTGGGTTTTATAAAGATGATGATAAAACTCATCGGACTGAGCGCTGGCAATAGCAAATAAAGCGGCAGTTAAACCAACAGCAATTGCGCTGCCCCACAGCACAAGGCGCACTTTCCATTTATTAGTAGAAAGTAAGCGTCTTTTAGTATGATGAAAATGCTTTTTATAGGTCATGTTTTAGATCATATCACGAACGAAAGTTTAAATTTTAAGGTTGAATTTTACTTAACAAGCTGAATACATCGTATTGTATATATTAGTTTAAAGTTATATTGCAATATATAAAATGGCAATCATTTTATTATTTAATGATCATATTAATGGCAAGCATGACTCGCTATAATTCAATAAGAGATTCACCAAGATCTAGATGAATAAGTGATAAAATAAGATCAATTTTTAGGAGTCATCATTATGAGTTTATTTAAAAAAATATCATTACTAATAGTTGCGACTATTGCCTTATCTTGCTTGAGTGCGCAAGCGGCTGATTTTGTAGAAAAGAAAATTGTATTACAGGTGAGTGATAAAGCAAGCCACACTAAAGTATTGAATGTTGCTGGTAACTTAATTAAGCATTATGGTAAAGATCAGGTGAAAATTGAGGTCGTGGCTTTCGGTCCAGGTTTAGGTGCTTTAGTTGATAGCAAAAAAAACAAAAACTTAAAACGTGTTACTAGCCTTGCCGGTGAAGGTGTAAGCTTTAGCGCTTGTGGCAATACTGTGGGTAAATTAACAAAGAAAAATAATGGTAAAGCACCTAAACTGCATGCAAAGGCGAATGTTGTACCGGCTGGCGTTATTCGTATTCTTGAACTACAAGAACAAGGTTACTCACTGATTAGACCTTAATACTTGTAAATAATAAAAATAATCGTTTTATAGTTATCTAGCCCGCACTTTGCGGGTATTTTTTTGTTCCGCATATTGTCTGAGATAGAAATCTAATACGATAGTTAGAATGAACGAGTAAGCACGAATGTGAATAACTTAAGTCGTAAAGAAATCGTAATTTGAGAGGTTAAATCCGGATATACGACCAACCACTTCGCTGGCGTTTAACTGCTTGGTTAATAGCAGATGGTACGATGTTAATATTAGGTAATAAAGTCAGCTTTTTTTTCTGCTTATGTTGAATTCGCTCGAGTGTTTCGCCACAAACCATGACAGCAAGGTTGGCATATTTTTGTTGTAATTTTTGCAAACGTTGAGTGTAATTTTTGCCGTTATTAGTCACTAAGGCTAATCCTTCACTATTGGTTAAAATCTCAAGCTCAAGATAACGAGAGGAATTAGCATATTCTTCTAACAGTGCTTCGGCTTCATTTAAGACAATGTTTAACCGATGAGGCTTTGCAGTACTAACATGCAACATTAATTTCCAATGTTCGGAATTATTCATTGATGGGTTGTTATGCGTAACCTCAGCAATATCAATTAGGTTATCTGGGTTTATTGTTTGATGAGAAAGCCAGCCGAGAATAGAACCCATTGCAATTAAAAAAGACGCAGCTGCAAACCATTTAGACTTTGATGGCTTATTTAAAGAGTTTTGTTCTTTATGGTGTTCGGGCACATCAATGCTTTGATATGAGAGTTGTACTAGATTGTGTAACTTTTGTAATTTACACACACGCTGACTAAGTTCGGCGTCATGGCGAATAGCATCGAGCAGTTCTACTTTTTCCGCGGTATCGAGCTGATTATCAATGAACGCATTTAAATGCTCATCAGAATATTTTGCTCCGCTATGTCTGTTTTTATTTCTCATTTTTATTTCACTACTCGTATATATGTACCGTTTGTGAGTACGTTTTCTTCTTTTAGTTCCAACAACTGTTCTGACAAAGCTTTTCGCGCTCTATTTAAGCGACTCATTACCGTACCTGAAGGTATACCCATAATTTCAGCAACTTCGGCATAAGAAAACCCTTCCAAATCAACCAATGATAAAACTTGTCGCTGTCCTTGCGGTAATGTTGCTACCGCTTTTTGTACTATATCGGTAATGTTTTGCCTTTCTTGAGTATGCTCGGGCGTATCATCATTGGTAAAAATACAATCATCAATATCTTCAGTCTGTTTTAGTTGTCGTAAATAATCACGCCAACAATTAGATAATATAGTAAACAACCAACTATTCATCTTTTTTATATCACGTAATGAATTGGCGTTACGCATTGCTTTAATCAATGTGTCTTGCACCAAGTCATCAGCAATATCAGCAGCATGACACCATGAAAACGCTACTATGTATAAACGTGGGCGCATTTCAGTTAAACGTTTTTTAAACGTTGCACTACGACATATAAATTCTAAAGGATTCATTCCATACAACTCACAACAAAAAATGATTCCGTACTATATCAGACGCATTAGGATTAAAAAATATTCCATTTCTTTAGATGTATTCTAAATAAGATGTTGCTTATAAGATTATATATAGGTTTATTTTAATGTTTCTCAATTTTTATGGAATAAATTTCTCTTATCTTGCGTCTTACTTCAAAGGCAAGTTATAGAACATAGAAATATAGAATTAGCCTAAATATAAAAACGAGATAACTCGTATTAATAATAATTCTCGAGGGGGAGTTCAAATGAAGTCAAAACTTATAAAAGCGGTTGCGCTTTTAGCATTGCTTGCATCACCGTTTATCGGTACTCAGGCGATTGCTGCAGGTAAATCTTTAGCGGATGCTAAAGTGGTTTTACAAATAAGTGATCCAAATCCTTTCAAACAAACATTAGTGCTTAATGTTGCTAACAACTTGATCAAACACTACGGACAAGATTCAGTTGAAATTGAAATCGTTGCCTTTGGTCCTGGCTTACGTTTGTTGTTTGCGGAAAATGTCAATAAAGGTCGTATCGCATCTTTAGCCGGCTCTGGTGTGACTTTTAGCGCCTGTGAAAATACAACTCGTAATATGGGTAAAGTCTTAGGTCATCCTCCTGCACTTAACCCTAAAGCAGTAAGCGTATCCGCTGGTGTCGTTCGTATTATGGATCTAACTAAAAAAGGTTATACGTTAATCAAACCATAAGTGTTGATTAAAGATAAAAATACAAACCTTAATAATAATTTTAAGAAGTTTAGGGGAATTACATGATGATTAATTTTAAAAAAGTTGCACTCGCTGCAACATGTACCGCCATGTTGGGTGGTATGAGCACTGTGGTAACTACAGCACATGCGGCTAACTGGTTAATGTTGCAAGGTACAGAACCTGCTGGTGCGGCAGGTCGTGCTAAAGTTTGGGGTTTCTTACAACCAACTTATTTATCTACAAGTGGTACCAAATTACCTACAACAGGTGCAGGTCCCGCTGACATATTTGCTGGACAAAATTCACAATTTAATACTCATCAACCTGACTTATCTAGCGAGTCAACGTTTCAAATTATGCGAGCACGTTTAGGTGTGCGAGGTGTAGCTTTGCCATTGGACAGTAATGTGAATTATTTCCTTCTGGCTGAACTTGGTAACAATGGATTGACTCAACCAGGTGGTGGTTCGGGCAGTGTTAAATTAACCGATGCGACGGTAACATTAAATCATATAAAAGGTATGCGGGTTCGTATTGGTCAAATGAAAGTCCCCATGGCTGAAGAACTCTACCAGGGTATTATGACCTGGAATTACATCAACCCAAGTAATATTGGTAACCAGCAGTTAATCGAAAGACCATTCTGGACAGATGGGACAACGGAGTGTTTTTCAGGATCAGGAACAACAGCGGCTTCTAATGCGAACTATCTTCGTTACTGTAATGGCGATGCTCAGACTCAATTCCGTAGTAGTGCGGTAGCGGTGCGGGATACCGGTATCCAGTTATTTGATACGTTTAAAGATGGCAGTTGGGAACATAGCTATGCGCTTCTTTATGGTAACGGTGGTGCAAATAAAGATAACCGTGATGGCGAATTTGATACCACAGTATATTGGTCATCAGAAAAAGTCTTTGGTGGCAAAGGTCCATGGCGTGATCATATGAAGTTTCTGGCCTGGAATACATCAGGTAAACGTACTTTATATAGCTCAGCTGTTTTAGATACAGACAATACTACTCTGGAAGATGCTGAAAAAGTGTACGATCGTAACTTGTCTGGTATTGGTTTTATTTATCAAAAAGATAAATACCGTTTCTGGGCTGAGTATATCAAAGCTGATGGTATGATCTTTACCGGTTCGACAGGTGGTGCTGTTCCGGGAGCTGTAAGTTCTAATGGTACGGGTCAAGTATCCCAATTTACAATGTCACCAACTGGCGAGAGTGATGGTGGTTATGTTGATTTTGGCTACAAAGTAACGAAAAAATTGGAGCTGGATATTCGTTATGACTGGTACAATCGAAATACAAACAAAGCAGCGGCTGATGGTGTGCGTGACTACGTAACGACTACACTCGGTATGCAATACTGGTTTAATCGCAAGTCTAAGTTTATTCTCAACTACGAACTGCGTGAATTTGAGAATCCAAACAAAGCCGGTACACATCCTTCTAACAAAGTTGCTGATACCATCGACGACAAACTTTCTGCACAGGTATTCCTTCTGTTCTAAAGTTTAATCTTAGTTAGGTAATAAAATTAAGCCCCGGCCATTTGGTCGGGGCTTTTTCTTTTGTATTAAGCCTTTATCCTTTATCATTACGCCTGTTATTAATATTGGTCTAAGGCAGGAACATGATTAAGGTCGGCATAGTTGGCGGAACAGGTTATACAGGCGTTGAGTTATTGCGTTTGTTGGCGGCGCATCCTGAAGTTGAGATTCAGGCAATTACCTCGCGCTCTGAAAAAGGCTTGCCTGTGGCTGATATGTATCCCAATTTACGAGGTCATTTGGATTTGGTTTTTTCTGAACCCGATATGTCTGTGCTTAAAAACTGTGATCTGGTGTTTTTTGCCACACCGAATGGCATAGCCATGACGATGGCGAGAGAATTGATTGACGCTGGGGTGAAAGTGATTGATCTTGCCGCAGATTTTCGGATTAAAAATATTCAAGAATGGTCAAAGTGGTACGGTATGGAGCATGCGTGCCCAGAACTCGTTACCGAAGCGGTTTATGGTTTGCCGGAAGTCAATCGTGCCGATATAAAAAAAGCGCAGCTTATTGCCAACCCGGGTTGTTACCCAACCGCAGTTCAACTCGGTTTACTACCACTCATTAACCATGGCTTAGTTGAAACCGGCAATATGATTGCCGATGCCAAGTCTGGTGTAAGTGGTGCAGGTCGTACTGCCGCTGTTGGCACATTACAGGCAGAAAGCAGTGAAAACTTTAAAGCCTATGGTGTTGCTGGGCATCGCCATTTACCTGAAATCAAACAAGGTCTGACGCTTGCGAACAAGGCTGAGGTGGGATTAACTTTCGTGCCGCATCTGACACCGATGATTCGGGGTATTCATGCCACCTGTTATGCTACCTTAAAAGATAGCTCGGTTGATTTGCAGTCAATATATGAACAACATTATAGAAATGAAGTGTTTGTCGATGTCATGCCAGTCGGGAGTTTGCCTGAAACGCGCTCGGTGAAAGGTGCGAATCAATGTCGGATTGCAATTCATGTTCCGCAAGGTGGCAATACAGTGGTAGTTCTTTCTGTTATTGATAACTTGGTCAAAGGTGCGGCGGGTCAAGCAGTGCAAAATATGAATATAATGTTCAACTTAAAAGAAGACGCCGGTTTGGCGGGTATTGCGTTGGTCCCTTAATGAATTTAGTTGTAAAAGCACACCGTCCGTGGAAGAGTAAGTTTGTTTGGGCGATTATCGTATTAGCTTTAGTCATTAGTGCTTGGACATTATTTGATTATGGGCGTTATCTTGCGGGTTACGATAGTCGAGAGGCCGCTGATGAAATTGACAGTTTGTTGCAAGTTCAAGCGCATCTTGAGAAGAGAATTGAAAGTCTTCGTGAAGATAAGGCTGTTTTACAGCGTGCGGCGCAAATTGAACGCAAAGCCTATAATGAGCTTGATACCACACTAAAAGTTCTTCAGGCTGAAGTGCTTGAGCATAAAGAGGAATTGGCCTTTTATCGCGGCATCGTTTCTCCTAAAGATTCGAGCTCAGGTCTTTATTTGCAAAATTTCTTTTTAGCGCAAAATGGCGAAACACGGAGTTATCGTTTTAAAGTTGTTTTAACGCAAGTATTAAAAAATAGCCGATTAGTGAATGGCAAGGTAAAATTAGAATTTGAAGGCTTGCAAAATGGGGAGCCAAAAAGCTTAACTCTACGAGAAATCACGGCTAAAAAAGTCAGAGATCTTAATTATCGTTTTAAATATTTTCAAAACGTTGAGGGTGTAGTGGAATTTCCTGAAGACTTTTCATTATCAAGAGTCAGAGTACAAATACTACCGCGTGGTCGTGAGCGTGACATGATAGAAAAAACCATCGAATGGACATTTGAGGAGAGCAAAACCGATGTGGGGACAGAACAAGAAGCCGAAACAGACAGCACACATTGATTCGTTAATTGGGCAAAATACAGAAATTCATGGTGATGTTATTTTTAGCGGCGGCCTTCACGTTGATGGCACAGTTAAAGGCAGCGTTATTGCTGAAAAAGGCGAAGATTCAGTATTAACATTGAGTGAGCGAGGAACCATCGAAGGTGAGGTAAAAGTGCCGAACGTGGTGGTAAATGGTTCAGTTATCGGCGATGTTCACGCAACAGGCCATGTTGAGTTGGCTGCCCAAGCGCGTGTACATGGCAATGTGTACTATAGTTTGATTGAGATGGCGATGGGTGC
>Ga0316204_10005823_pt1 | contig 19799 bp, 13 predicted proteins | sample 6monrhotite_MG_2_FD_205661 | JGI IMG/M metagenome (GOLD analysis project Ga0316204, IMG submission 205661) | Microbial mat bacterial communities from mineral coupon in-situ incubated in ocean water Damariscotta River, Maine, United States -... | ecosystem: Environmental > Aquatic > Marine >...
TATTGTAATTATTATGCGGTCGACAGATTCTGCACCAGATAAACCTGCTAAGCAAGGATGAAATGTCGGAATTTTTTACTATTTATTATTGCGTAAAAATTATGTGAATGAATGATAGAAACATCTGTGCAAAAGCCTATTCATACGGCTTTTAGTCAGCAATCAAATCATAATATAAAACTAATTTAGAATATTAATATAAACTTAATTATCTAAAATTAATCAGAGTTAATTGATGAAGCTGCTCTATCTAAGACTTTTTGAAGGCTTTCAATTTGTATCGGTTTTGCATAAAACTCAAATGCACCCTGCCCAACTGCTTTTACAGAATTCACTTCTTTTTCCGATGCTGAAACAACAATCACCGTAGTCGTTGGATCACGTTCCAAAATGGCCGCCAATATTAAAAAGCCCTCGCTCGTTCCTTCTACATCAGGTGGTAAACCTAGGTCGAGCGTAACGAACTTTGGGTGATGAGCCTCAAACTGCTCTATCGCCCGTTGTCGGGAATTTGCAGTTATAATATCGAAGCCTTCTATACCCCATTTTAGTTGGGTACGAATACCTTCATCATCATCAACAATAAGTAGTATTGGTTTAGACATCACGCTTTAGCTTTTCATGTTCACTCAGTCTAACCACCTGAGCCGTATTAATGGATGAGGCAAGTGGGATATGTAAGCGAAAAATACTGCCTACGCCCACTTCACTCTCTACGTCTAACTGCCCACCCAGCTTATGAATATATTCTCTTACTTGAAACACACCTATACCCATAGTGCCTTTGGTGGACTCAAACGGCTGGAAAAGCTTGTCGTGGATAAATTTCTCATTCATCCCCTCACCTGTGTCAGTGATTTCAATAATGGCATAATCATCAGCCTTACGTAGCCTTACCGTAATACTACCGTTACTGTCTGTTGCATCCTGTGCATTCTGAATAATATGAGCAATATTGGCGGACATTCTTTCTTTATCTGCGGTTATCATAATTTTTTCATTTCGACAGTTAAGCACTGGAATTGGCAAAGTTCCTGCCGCCGTACAGTTCTTTATACTTTCTTCAAGCAACTCACATAAACTAAATGCAATATTCTTTTCTACTTCGCCTTCACCTCGCAGACGCACCAGTAGTTTGTTCATTTTATTCACAGAGTTTTCTACTGTGATAATGGCATCATCAATAAACATTGGGTTGCTTTTATGCTTCGCCGCATTAGAAACCACCATCGACAATTGGCCAATCATATTTTTTATATCATGCACAATAAATGCTGAAAGACGATTAACTTCTTCAAAACGTTTGGCGCTGACCAATGCCTGAGCAGATTCATATTGCGCTAAGTGACTTGCTGCTTGCCTGCCTGCCGTTTTTAACAAATCACTATCTTCCCAGTTAAAATAGCGTTCATGCGCAGGGGAACGCAGTAAAACCACATAACCCATTAAATGATCTTGCAGCATTAGAGGGACAATTAACCATGCATTTTTATTTTTTGATAGCCACAGAGGTATATCCAATGAGCCCAATCGGGTATACATATCAGGGTCATCATTATATTCATCCAGGCTGATTACAAATTGATGTTCAGAGAGAAATCGATTAAGTGTTGAATTGGCTGATTCACGAACATGTATAGGTTCATAATTCCAACGCTCATCTGATTCAAAACAACCATTATCTCTTTCTAATACTAATAACCCGCCTGGGCTATCAATAATTTGTGCTAACGATCGAATGGCTCTTAAGTGTAAATTTTTATCAGCTTCTTGCATGGATAAGGTGCGTATGATTCGTAACCACTCTTCACGATAATCATATTTATAATGAAAGAAATGTTTATCAATCATCACCTTTATTCTGGCTCTAATTTTCCCCGAAAAAAGAAGCACAACTAATATAAGAATAGATGCAAACAGGAATGTCGCCTGAGCCACAATCCCCCAATCACCACCCATTTCTCTTACATAGTAACCACCAAAGCCAATAAAAATCAGGTATATACCAGAAGCCAATAAGGCCGTGGTATGAAAAACCATGCGACGAGATAGAAAGATATCAATAGATTCGTCACCCAATGACCACTGCATTTCACGTTTAATGGCAAGACCTATTAAGGGCACAACCATAGCGTGAATAAAACCACGTGCATTCCAGAGCTCATTATCTATTCGCTGAAATAAGAACGCATCCGAGTAAAGATAGAAGTCATATGTGAACATGGCACCTATAGCAATCCACAGATACTTTAATCCCCATCGTTGCTCATCTGATGTGTTGCGATACAGCTGCTCTATTATAACGATGCCACCGATTGAAATCAGCAAGTGACCTACCAATACGTCATTACCTGCGATAAATTCAAAAAGTGAACCTCCAGAAATACGATATAGCGCGAGCAATATCATACCCGTGATAAAAATACTTAAACCCGCAAAGGTAATTTTGAAGTTTTTATTAACCTGATCAGTGCCTTTATAGGCTGTGCGAAGCATTACCAGAAGAAAAGTAAACCATGCAAGAGAGCGTATGAACTCTAAAAGAAGCGTAAACGCTATTAGACCACCAAAGGCAGCTTGATAAGTTACCGTACCAGACCATAGTGCGCTAACTAATGAAGCGACTGCCAACATGGTCTTAGGGTGGTTATCTCGACGCCCTGTAAGCATGACTAGACCTAACATTAAGAAAAAGGCCGTAGCAATACCGAAACTAATTACTTCAATTATCATTATTTAGCATTAATGCCTAGTTATCACATTTAATTTCAGTAATGCGTCTGTATTAAGGTTAGACGTTGAGAAAAGTTACCAAACATATTTTCATGTAGTTTCATACCTATCTTGAAAAATATAATATATACATAGATACTCACAACATATACCCGCCATGAAATAGTAGTAATCGTAAGCACATATTATTCAAAATATTAATAGGTTATATAATATATGCTTAATTAAACTATATTATATAGCTATAGCATTACTAGTCTTTTTGTTTATTAAACGATGATATTATAATTCACTTAAAAGCTTTTTAGCTTTCTCTTTTCCTGGATAACTCTGCTCACTTGATACCGCGACCTCCAAATGTGATTTAGCCGCAGCTTTATCACCCATTTGATTTAGTGCAACTGCTAAATGATATCTAAAAACAGCTACTTTAGGTGACTTATCAACAACCAGCTTAAGGATCTCTACTGATTTGGCCGTATTTCCAGATTTTAAATAAGCCCATCCCAATGTATCTTGAAATGCAGGCTGAAGAAGATACTCAAAAGACTTAGCCAACTCTAATGCTTTTGAAACATCAGACTCTTCTCCATGATCCAGCATAAGTGAAGCGTAATTATTTGCTGCTATTTTATTGGCTGGGTTCGTATCAAGAATACTCTTATACACTTCCATTGCTTTACCAAACACTTTTTGGCGTTCGTAAATAGATGCAAGCTGTAATTGAGCAGGTGTTTTATCTTTTAAGTTTACAGATGCAGACTCAAATACTTGTATTGCACGATCGTAATCTTGATCTGCAATATAAGTTGAAGCTAGACTAGAATACGGTGGAAACCATTCTTTAGCAGCCGTTGATGCCAAAGTGAATTTTTCTCGTGCATTCTGGATTTTTTGTTGAGATTGGTATATTTGCCCAATCAACTGATTAGCAATAGCATCATTTGGGTTCTTATCTAGATTTTTTTGTAACCGAGATAGCGCCATTTCTGGCTTACTCATTCCCATATAAGTTTTAACTATTAACTGTAATGCCTTGTATTTATCCTGAGATTTTGTATAAGCAGTTTCAAATTGCTCTATTGCTTTAGTATTTTCACGCTTAGAAAGAAAATACTGCCCCTTATATACATTAACCTCAGCCTTATTAGGCTTTGACAATTCCATAGTATCCAATAAAGTTAGGACCTCTGCATCCTTACCTTGTGAAGAAGCTATACTTAATTTCATAGTCATTAAGTCATAACTATCTTTAAAGTAAACCAATGCTTTATCAACAACAATTACCGCTTCATCATTGCGCCCTTTACTACCGAGATAACGAGCATAGTTCACATGTGCTTGATCATTAATTGGATTCGTTTCTATAGCTTTTTTAAGCTCATTTTCTGCCAATAAACTTTCATTATTTAATTCATGTGCCTGTGCAAGTAATAAGGAAGCATCAGTATTTTTTGGGGCATTTTTAACAACTGTCCGTAAGCCATTAATTGCAGCTATTGAATCTGAATTCATCAACGATATTTTACTAGACAGGAATAAAGCATCATTATTGTTTGGATATTCAGCTAATACTTCGTCTACATAAATTTTGGCATTTTTTTGATCACCTTCACTGAGCAACATTTTAGCTAAATGATTTCTCGCCTTAACACCTTCTATGTCATATGACTTATTATTAATAATTTTACGCAACACAGTTTTAGCTTCTTCGAGCTTACCAATTTTTTCATAAAAAGAGACTTGCGCAAATTTTAAGTCGAATAAATTAGGTTGTTTAGACACTAACTTTGCAAGCTCTGCTTCTGCTTGAGACGCACCTACTCTAGCAGCAACGAGTTCAATCAAAAGCAAGTATCTCCTGATATCTTCAGGATCTTCTTCTATGGACTTTCGTAGAAGATTCTCAGCCTTAGCCACCTGATCCGATGATGCATAGAATGAAGCGAGAGCAGCTTGAAATTCGAATTTATCAGGTTCTATTGCAATTGCCTCTTTCAAAAATTTTTCGGCTTCAATATAGTTCTTATTTTTAGCTAACAATTTAGCAAGTGAAATTCGGAGAGGGATACTATCTGCGTTATTTGAAACGCCACTTTTTAATAACTCAATTGCCTTAGCTTCATCTCCATTTGCAATATAAATACTTGAAAGCAGACTCACTCCTTCAATTAAATTTTTATTTTTTGATACAACATCAGCTAGTTTTAGTGTCGCTTCTGACTTATATCCTGTTTTGTATTGAATTGTGGCTAAAATCAATTCAGCTTCAGGGTTATCAGGACTGACTTTTTTTACTTCAACAATTAGTTCATTAGCCTTTTGAATGTAATCTTGTGTACCTGCAATTACATAAATTTTAGCTAGTTTTAGTTTCGCACCAAAATGATTTGGATCTAATTCGATGACCTTCAAATAATTACCAAGCGCTTTACGTAACTCTTTATTGACTTCATCTAATTGACCCATCAAATAGTATGCTTCTGCATACTTGGGATCAATCTGTAAAACATTCTTAATTTCTATTTTAGCCTTCTCATAATTTTTTTCTGCTAGATAAGCCTTACTTTTTTCTAGATATTTGATTTTGCGATCTTCTGCCCCGCCACAAGACGTTAATGCAACCACTAATACTGATGCTGTAGTTAGTTTTATAATCCCTGAATAAATATTTTTCATTAACAGTACCCTGCCGTTTATATATTGTAATTATTTAGTAAATGAAGCCCTACACTGAAAGCAACTTCTGTCGAATTAATCATCTACAGCATTTTGAATAAGAACACCTAAACATTTGCTGCATAAAACTATTTAAAACCCTCGTATCGCCAAAATAGATAATGCCGTTAGCGTACCTAGGCGCAATAAATCCCAATTATTCTTTTTTAGCCCCATCACTGCTTCACTTGTATAAAACAGAATTATCAACTTTACCGCCATTTCACCCATGCCGCTATCTCCAAGGTGTGCTTCTGGGAGATTAGGCACAATTATTACCAAAATGATTACCAGATAATCTAATGGTGTAATTTGAAATGTTTTTTCATGTGAAAAATACACACGCAATGAAAATGCTATAACCAGCACTACAAAAAACCAATTTATAATATTAGAACCAACTAATTCGATACTGTCGACTGGCAACAAGTAGATTGCCATAACAGCGACAATATAAACAACTGCTTTTTCAAAAATACCAGTAATAGCAGAACTAACTAATATAGAACCAAGCAAAACAATGAGTAAAAATACGGCGAGTACTGCCATATCTTGTTTAACATCATTAGCTAATATTACTGACAAGACCAGCAGCGATGGAACTAATGTTTTTAATATGAGCGTTGGGATGGTTGTTAACCAGCCTTTATCACGCAAAAAACGAATTAGTGTTGTGAGTAAAGCTGATTCAGCTAGGTCATTGGCATGAAATTTCCAGCTCGTAATACGTGCATAATGAAAGGCACCTAATACAAATGCACTAATAGCAGCATAAATAAGAATTAATATACTATCCGATTCATACAGCATGAAATATGCAACAGCAATTAAAGCGCTCTGTAATACATATATTATGAATACCGCTTCATATTGATCAAATCCAACATCCAGCAACTTATGGTGAATATGATTTTTATCTGGTGAGAATGGCGAGCGCTTTTCATACAGTCGCTGGCCCATTACCGCCATTGTATCCAGTATAGGTAACCCTAAAATAAACAGTGGTATAAGCGGGCTCATGGCAGAGTTAACGGACTGAGATAGTACAATCACCATCACGCCTAAGCTAAAGCCTAAAAACTGACTGCCCGTATCTCCCATAAACAGACGTGCTGGATGGGTATTATGCCGAAGGAAGCCAAGGATAGAACCTGCAACAGCCATAGATATCAGAACAACTACTTCACCGCCTGCATCATATGCCAATAAGGCAATAATACTGATAGTAATTAACGATGTGCCTCCAGCTAAACCATCTAAGCCATCGGATAAATTAATAGCATTTGTAATGCCTACTAGTGCAAATATTGTAAGTGGTATCGCCAAATAATCTGGGATGTGCCCATCAATAAAAGGGAACGTACGCACAATAACATCGCCCCAGGTGACGACTATAACCACGGCTAACAATTGCCCTAGAAATTTAACTTTATAGTTTAGGTCGCACTTATCATCCCATAAGCCAAAACCCCAGATAACAAGAAAACCTGTGAGAATAGCGATTATTTGCTGATCAAGCTCTGCCAACAACAAAATAGAAATAACACTACCCGCAACCATGGCGATTCCACCGACACGTGGTATGGCTTGTGTATGCACTTTACGAGCATCGGGTATGTCAATTGCACCAATTTTATCCGCCCATTTCATAACAGGTGGAATTAAAAGCATGGTGACGACCAACGCTATAATAAAAGCAAAAATGAACAACATAATTAAGTGCTTTTATTTACCAGGTACATATTGTGGAATGAGTGGCGCTATTTTACGACTGAAGTCCTCAAGGCGTTTATCGGCAATAGAAATATCTTGCCCAGGTCTTAAAACTGTCGTTAATCGCATTAAGGCACCATCAGTACGATGTTGGTTCATAGAATCCCAGAACAGCCACCATTTCATCATATATTCGTTAGTAACAAGACGACCACGTTGTTGGAACCAGTAATACACTAATTGCTTAGTTTCATCTTTTTCTATGACAAGACGATTAACTACAAACGGCACACCATCAATTGTTGCATTACTAACAACATGATCTTGAAGTGATGTGATTCTCCAACCACCTCCAGGAATACATGAGCGGGGAGAATGTGCAGACGCGCCTTTCTTTTGAGATGAGTAGTACGCGGTATAAAAATTAATCGATCCATCTCCTTCAGCATTAAGATAATCACTCATCAGATAATCTGTAAACTTAAGAGTCTCAATAATATCTTGTTCCAAGTAACCAGTTTTGCCCTGCCACCCATCAAGCTCTAGCGGGAACTCAGCATATTGTTTGCGCTCTGGTTCAATCTCTATCTGTTCTGGCAGTGCAAATACACTAATAGCAACAATAATTATGATTGCTAGTGAAGCATAAAAAGGTTTTGGAATTTTACGATATGTGATTTCTGCATCTTCAGGTGTGGGTTCAGGAAAATCTAGACCAAATGCTTCTATTAGTGGCAATTTATCTTTACCTATTTGCGCCAATACCCACATTTCTACAATGAGAACACCTATACAGCCCATGAACACGACCCAGCCTTCGAAGTCATGCAAGAAGCCATCGGCCATTTCAGGTCCCCAGTATTCTACCGTAACCCCAATAACCCCAATCCTGAAACTGTTCAGAAATATAGTAATAGGAATTGAAGACAAGAAGATTATGGCTTTTTTCCAGAAAGCACCTGTAAAGAAATATGCCGATATAAAGGCAAGAGTCATTAATGGAAATAAATAATTTAAACCGCTACAAGCCTCCACAACCTGAAGTTTATACACACCTAAATCAATTACATTACCTTCAAGAAAAACACTAATATCAAACATACGAATAACAGCCACTCCAATTTCAGATGAAATAAGCTGTAATTGAGACGATAAATTATTAAGGAAAAAATTTGGAAGAGGAATCATAAAAAATAAAATGATTAATGGAACAATAATTACTTTAAAAGCTTTATTTCCCGTTACTGATAATATGACACCGAATAGTACTATTACAAAAGCGTATTGAATTACAGTATAAATTGAACTAAGTTCACCCATGTAAAATAATATAAGCCCTAAAGAGACTAGAACAAACCCCAGCCATGTACCCTTGAAGACCATTGTTTCAAGCTTGTCACTTTTTTGCCAAATAAGAAACATTGTAATAAATGGTATAATGTAACCGTGCCCGTACTCCTCCTTGGCATCCCACATTTCAACCATATACAGCAAGCCTTCTTGGTATATAAAAACCAATAAGGCAAGTGCTAACACACTCAATCCAACTAAAACCGAACTCTCTCTATGAATTTTAGCAGCTGATTTATCTGACATTACTTCCACTACACTTAGCCTTTAGTTAATCGAATTTTTTGTTTTAAAAGCATTAATAAAAATAGAGGGCTAGAAATAAAATTCCGCCTAAATAAGCGCCGTGGTTCTCGCACCAATCGAGGCAACCATTCCAAACCCATTTTACATGCCCATTCCGGAGAGCGTTTCACTGTACCAGCGTAAAAATCGAACACCGCCCCTATAGCACCCATTACAGGTACATCAAGTTTATCTTTGTTTTGGTATATCCATTTCTCTTGCTTAGGCGCCGTCATGCCGACCCATAGTACATCTGGCTTAGCGCTATTAATAGCATCAATCATTAGCTGATTATCGTTTTCATTAAATTCTGATTTAAATGGTGGGGATAACACACCACAGACTGTCACATTTGGAAACTCTTTATTTAAACGAGTTGTAATTTTATCTAGAACTGCCTCAGTTGAACCTAGAAAGAAATATTTTAAACCCCCATTCTCATTAGCTTTATTAGATAAACCTAAAAAAATATCAGAGCCAGCTACTCGTTCATTTAAATCTATACCAAGAATTTTTGCAGCTAGAACAATACCGACACCATCAGGCAACAATAAGTCAGCATTAGCTAATGATAGACTAAAATCAGGATCTGTAGATGCAACAACAATAGAATGAGGGTTTATACATGCTATATAAGTACCGTTATTATCCGATGTAGCCAATTCCCAAGCTTTTTGGACATCACCAGACACTCCAGCAGAGCTTGTTTGAAACCCTAAAATATTTACATTTTCATTCATATTAAAACTCGAACTATCCAATATCCAATCTTCATCTTGCAATAAGTACAAATGATTTAATGATTGAATTTCATTTCATTTCATTAATAGAATCATTATAGATATCCATTAAAAGCCTAAAGTTAATTTCTTCACTATACTTATCTTCAAAGAGAATCCTTGCACTATGAGCTAAATTAATTCGATATTTTTCGTCAGCAATAAGAGTATTAATTTTAACAAGTAAGTCTTTGACATTTCCAGATTCAAATAATACACCAGTATCTCCATCAGTAACAATTTCTTGCAGACTTCCAAGTCGGGAGGCAATTACTGGAGTACCACAAGCAAAAGCTTCTAGTACAGACATTGGAAAACCTTCATAGCATTCTGAAGGTATAATTTGAAGTGAAGCTTTTTTCACTATTTCTATAACATTTTCCTGAGAGCAAAAACCCATAAATTCAACATCAAGATTATTATTTAAACATATATCTTCCAGTTCATTCCTTAAATGGCCATCTCCGAGTACTTTAAGTTTTATAGAAGTGACAGATTTCCAAGTTTCTATAAGTGTTTGAATTCCTTTTTCTTCACTCAGCCTTCCTACAAAAACTGCATAATTTTCTTTAATTTCACTAATGCATATATCATGAGATAAAAAATTAGGTTTAAGAGCAATCTTATTTGCAGGTAAGCCACCACGAATGAAACGATCTCTTGCGAAATCCGTAAGTGAAATATAGCGATTCACGCACTTCTCATAAACTCCATTAACTCTATTCCTTAGAACCATTAGCGCCAATGATGATGTTGCAAGTAAAGAACCTCTATAACATTTATGTAACAATGCGTGTATTGGTAACAAAGAATCATTTAAACACAATTCACATGATTTACCATCTCGTAGCAACATTGCACCTGGACAAACTAGTCTATAATTATGCAGAGTTTGAACAACAGCTACACCGTTGTCCGAACAAGCCTTATAAACACTAGGTGATAGCTGAGGAAATGTATTATGAAAATGAGCAATATCTGGCTTATACTTATGAATTAATTGTTCAACTTCTTCATAACTTGTATTTGACCATGTTGTATTAATCGCAGCCGTTATACTTTTCCTAAAAGTAGATACATTCACATTATCATTGTACTTTTCTAAAGCGATTACCTCGACACCATGTGACTCAAGCATGCGTTTTTCGCTAATAAAAACTGAATCTTCACCACTTGGAGCGCTTGAACGATAAAAACAATGCCCTAGTAAAACTTTCATTTAACCTCTTTTGCCGTTAAATTCATACAGGACTAAAACCACAATAACGCATTAGAATACCCTTATAAGCTAATTGACTGAATATAAATTGTCACACAATATAATAGATAAATAGTACAATAATAAAGTTTAGAATAATACAATTAACGATGTTTAAATGCTTGTATTTACGACTAAAACTACAATTAGTAACTTCGTTTATGCAAAATTTTAGGCATCAGAATCCGTTACGTACTGGCAATAAAATTGAGATACGAAAATATGATATATATACGGCTATATTCAGATTAAATCAGTATATTTAACTTAGTCGATGGAGTGTTTTTAGTTATAATTCATTGAAGCGAAACAGCTTTTAACAAAAGCAATAATAATTGCCATACTTATACAAAAGAGCCTAATGAATCTATTGCTAAAACTATTTTGTTGTTTCTTATATCTTCTATGTAATGTCGCACCTACACATGCTGAGATTGAGAAGCAGAACATTTTAAACGAACCACTGTCATTAACTAACACCTCATCAATATCATTGAGCCCAAACTCCCCCATATCATCAAGTATGGGTAGCATTAACGCTTGGATAAACCCAGACAAAGAAACTGAAAAAAAATCTAAACCTATCATTACATTCCGATGGGAAGATGGCAAAAATGGTTATCTAGCTCTATCTCATGGATGGTGGGAACAAGTTAGTAGTAACAGCATATTTTTTGTCATTAATAATCAAGAGCATTTTCATTGTTCAATTTATTACAATCTAGATATTGATTCGTGGTCAATGGTAACTGCTATATGGGAGAGCGGTAATAGCGGATTTTGCAGAATTTATGTAGACGGAGAATTAAAAGCAGAAAGCAAATACACTAAAAAGATAAGTTACAATTCAAAAGGAAAAATATTTATTGGAAATGATAATGGATCAACAGACAAAAGGAACAGACAATTCATTGGAAGAATTGCAGAGCTAGATATATTTAATTATGCTCTTAGCAGAGAACAAATATATGAACTGTACCAAAATCCAAAGTTCAACAACACTACAAACTCCACAAATAAAAACAAATGGTTAAATACTAGCAGCGAGACTATGCATGATAGGGCGCGCGAGAATAGAGTAATATTTGACCCCGATATAATGTGGTCTACATCAAAAGAAGCAACTAATAAAATATTAAATAAAGTTAAATCTGCTGGTTTTAACACCTATGTACCTTGTGTTTGGCATGGCCGTGGAACATATTTTTACTCTAAAAATGCACACTTACATAACCGCTTAAAGAAAACTCTAGATGGTACTTATGACCCATTAGAATATTTAATTTCACAAGCACATAAACTAGACATTGAAGTACATCCCTGTCTGGTCATTACACGAAGGGAAGACAATAAATATCCTCAATATTATGATAAAGGCACCCCTAAAAATGCATATAACGTACACATGCCTGAGTTCAGGAAGTTCATTCATAATTTACTAATAGAAGTAGTGTCGAATTATGATGTTGACGGTATAAACCTTGACTATATTAGAACGATGGGAATTTGTGACTCAGAATACTGCAAAAAAGACTACAACAATCACACATCTAAAGACTTTGAGAACGACTATTATCTAAGGTTTATATCACCTGCATCAAGACAACGTATTCAATCGTGGCAAGACAATGCAATTAACGATATTGTTGAAAATTTCTCTCAAACAGCAAAAAAAATAAAACCAAACTTAGTGATAAGTGTTGACGCACACCCAGTTCCAACTGGCGAAAGAAGACCTTTAAATGGTAGAAACTCTGTATCTTGGGCTAATAGAGACTTAATCGATGTAATTTTTAGCATGGATTACAATACTAGAATAGATTTTGAAAAAGCAGATAGAGTTTATAACAGTCTTATTACAAAACAAAAATTTATCCCGCTATTTGCCAATTATGATATTATAAATGACAGAGCAGTAAGAAGATCAGGAAAAATTGTAAATAGATATGTGGACTTTTCAAGAAACAAATGGCCTGAATCAGGCTTTGCACTTTATCTACTACATCAAATGTCAGATGAACAAGTAAAAGCCCTATCAACCAATACCTTAAAAAGTCCGGCTTCAACAAACTGGCCTAAACGTTAGACCCAGGCTAGCATCATATGAACGTATCAATTATAACAGCACTTGTATCTATAGTATTGGCGGGAGGAATATTACTTGCGCTGAACAGAGCAAATATTTTTCTACTTATAATACTCATATGCTCGAGTTTTTTAGGTTTCGTAGATCCTTTAGCATTTACCGCTAAAGGCCTTTTTGATATTCACCTTATATTTCTTATCTTAATTTTTATCACTATCATCACGTCTGGAAGTAAAATAAAAGAGATTAGTAACCTAAAACTTAAAATGCCTATATACGTATTAGTAACCTTACTTTGTTACGGAATACTAATACCGGTTATCAGGGAACATTCTTCTATATTTTATGCTTTTAAATCATCAAAAGAATTTATGATGATTTTATGGTATTTCTCAGCTTTTCTGTATATAAGAGATGAGAAAAATATAGATATAGCTTGGAAATATTTAATTGCAATAGGCATCTACTACACAATACTAGAGTCAATTGCGCAAATTGCTTCCCCTGCTCTTAGCAATATAATTACCTATGGATTTAGAAAAGAGTTCTTTGTTTTCTGGAAAATATACCCTCCATTCTGGCCATTTATACTCATATTACTGTTTGTGTCACTATACCAAGTTGTTTTCAAAATAAAGAATGCTTACCTACTATTGTTCATTGGTGCAATTGGATTATTTTTTACTTTCTTTAGGTCATATTTTTTAGCATCAATTGCAGTAATACCTTTAGTTTTAGTACTACAAGGACGAGGCTCTCTGAAATATTTACAAAAAGCCATCATTTCTGGAATCGTTATAATCACAGGCATACTCACACTTACACTTACACTAGGTGATAATAAAGTACTTACAGAATTAACTGATAAATTTATAACGTCTGGTATAACTGAAATTAGCGACCAATCAGGTGGAGCTCTGGCTGGCAGAGATGCATACGCAGAAGGCCTATATTTACTACGAGACAGTATGCCATTAACTGGTTATGGTTTTATTGATAAAGATTCTTCTTTTGGTTTAGAAGCCAGAAAAAAACTTATCGGTGATCTTGTCGGATTTATAGATAAAGGAACTCTCGATGTAACAATTAAGTTTGGATATATTGGTGGTGTAATTTTATACGGATGTTTTATTTATATTGCTATATTATTGATAAGAATTAGTAAAGAAGATATATCCAGCTCATTAAAAGCTAGAACACTAACGGCCGCCTCAATTACTATTGTTTATTTAATTGTTCAGCCTGTTCATGCTCCTCTTACCAACAGTTTTGCCTTGCTACCTTACATGCTTGCTTTAGGACTTATTGAGAGACAGTATTTTATAGAGAAAAACTTAAACAAAGGCAAAAATAAAACTCCAGAAAATAATATTTCTGACAGAATTGAAGATAGTCAAAAAGATGATATGTATGAATCAGTTACATTAAAGCAATCAAATGCAAATTAAAGAAATAAAAAACAACATCTTTAAGTCTTCTTTTATTGGTATTTTTCGAGTAATCATAGCAATCCCACTATACCTTATTCTCACTCCTTTTGTATTAAACAAGCTAGGCATAGAAGATTTTGCCATATGGTCATTCAGTACGATTATAATTAGCCTGATTTCACTAGGAGACTTTGGCTTCAAAAACTCATTGATTTACCATATAACTAAGAACATAGACTCTGAAAGAGAACAAAATAGTTACTTCAACAATGCGTTACTTATGTTTTTGGTAATTGCTGCAGTAATTATTACTTTTACCATGCTATTTGCACCCTATTTCACTAAAGAAATTATAGATATACCTTCTGATAGCGTTGATAAAGCTATCTTTGTACTCGGTTTTGTCGCAGTCAGCTTTGCATTTAGATTTATTGGCACACCTTATCAAGCAATGATCGAGTCTCATCAAAAAATTTACTTCTCTCACTACACAATGATAGCGTGGCTAATAAGTAATTTTATATTTACTATAATCGCATTAAATATAACTCCTTCAATATACCACCTTACCATTGCTAGTATTTTTCCCAATATCATAGTTTTTGCGATGTATTTTTTTAAAAGCTGTAAAGACTATAAATATATTAGCCATGATTTCAGTTTAATATCATTTCGATATATGAAAGAAATGTTGAAATATGGATCAGGTATTCATTTAGCTACAATTGCAATAGCAATAAGAGAACCCATCATAAAATCACTTATTGCAAAAAACACTGATTTACTAGCTGTCACTATATTTGAGTTATCTTATAGACTTTGCATTCAGGCTGTTTCGATTATAAAAACACCTTTATTGAGTGTGTTTTCAGCTAGCGCATTATTAGCGAATGATAAAGAGAGTTTAAACAAAATAATAACGCCATTTTGTAACTATAACATCGCATTTCTAATACCTAGCTCAGTATTTTTCTTTATCTTTTCTGCCGAACTCATAGCGCTTTGGTTAGGCGATCAGCATGGAGAAACGGCTGAAATACTCCCATACATGTTTTTATCTTTATCTATCTATTACTTAACAGAACCTCTTTACAAAACAATCGAGGCATCAGGTAGATCATTATATAGCGCTATTATACAAGTCATAGTAATAGCAACATGCATTGTCTTATTTGATATATTAAGTGAAAATGCTCACTATACATCTGCTTATGTTTTGTTAATATCATTTAGTATTTTTAGCACAATCAATATGTTATCTTTTCGCGTTTTCTTTCGTGGAATTAAGACTTACAATTTTATGAAATCTTTAACCTTGTTTTTATTAGGTTATATATGCGTATTATATATTTCAAATGAAGAGCCTATTTTTAAATTTTCGATTTTCCCACTCTACTTGCTGATGCATTTTTACTTATGTAGGAAATTCAAACTTTTTGATGTTATCCACTTAATAAAAAAAATAATAGCATTATTTAAAAAGAACAACATATAGACGTATAATCACTCATAGTACTCAAACTAAAAAAAGCTATCAACACTAAAAATCATCAGCGTAGATAGACTCACCATATAATTTTGTTAGGGATTTCACATACTGAATATCAGATGTCTCCATATTTTTCTCCCAAGATCTTACAAGAGACTTAGAGTTTCTCTTTAGATCCACAAACTTTTTTGATTTCACCTTATTATTTACCGAACAATACTTATTTATTTTATCTTTACACTCTAAAGTAAACTCCATACTTAAAGCTTCATAAACTGCTTGAAACTCCTTAACTGGTGACAACGCAAGATCTTCATACTTAAGAAAAATCCAATCATGCTTATTCTTATATGCAATATATGTTTTCGCGAAAATATTCCAAATCAAAGAAGCTCTCTCAAGACGCAACTGTTTATCCTCAAATCCAACACTTAAATGTTTTTTTACATCCATTTCCATTTTTGAAAACTTAAGTAAGTCATCCTCAAACTCTAACAGATCATATTGTGACAACAATTCTTTCTGATTAACTAGTGAATTACAGATTGAATGCCTATCCCAACTCATATTTCGTGTAAAACTTTCAACGAAAGCAACAGGATGTCTTATGAGAACTATATTTTTAAAATTAAACTTATCATTTAACCATTCTGCTAGAAAAAAAGCATATGGATCTTTAATTAGTATCCTTGGATCACTGAAATAATAACGAATTTTTAATGGCAGATACTTAAAGCATGCACGTAAGATATCTTTTAAATTTTTAGCACAAAACAATTCTTTAATAATAAAAAATCTATTACTAACTAAGCCCTCTACATAGGCATCCATGGTAAAGTCATCTAATGCAACATCATGAAAATGATATTTTATTTTTTTAGAACCAAACACGCAACGATGATCCGGATGAAATGGTTCAAATAACTGACATACATTATCTGAGAAAGAAATCATTTCACCAGTCCATGAAGTTCCAAACCTAACCAGTCCTGTTACCAGTATCGGTTTATTGTTATCTCTCATTTAAACACCATAAAAACATACACTCATAACTTGAATAAAAATAGCCAGAACACTATTGGATTAAAAACGATGAAATTCAATTACTATCAAGAGCAATTATCATTGCTTTAGCAACTACTTCAGCAGATATTTGCTTAGCTCTTGAATAAGCTTCGAAAGAAATCTTATCTAATTTAGCTAAATCTTTAACCACAATATGATCTAAAACCTTGTATAAATCACCTTTTAACATCGGATCATAAATCCAGCCATTTACACCATGCTGAACCATCTCTTCAATTGCTTGACTGTATTTACTTCCTAATACAGGCACACCGCAGGACATAGATTCATTTACAACCAACGCCCAAGTGTCAGCCAATGTAGGTAAAACAGATATATCAGATTCAAGGTAATATTTAAACAATTCATCATACCCCACATGTCCCACACAGGATATTATAAGATTTTTTTCTTTAATTGAGCTTATTTTTTTCTTTAATTCTCCATCGCCTACAAGAACAAACTTAATACATATATCTTTATTTTCTATGTATGACGATAGTACATCAATAAACTGAATCAGGCCTTTCCTAGGTATTAACTGCCCAACATATAAAATTTGTAAATTTAATTTACTCATAGAACCATTAGAAATTATTTTTTTTTCTTTGAAATTATCTAAAAATATTTTATCTGAAGGATAAGGTATTTTATACACATTGCCTTTATACTTTAGTTTATTATTTATATATCGCCTCCCTGCTTCTCCGTTAACTATCACAGAATCTGAATATCTCAATATAAATTTTCTGATGAGGTATCTCAATAAACCTCTACTACTCTCAGTATATTCAGATAAATCCGCATAGACTATAAAGCGAACACCTGGATTCAAAAGTTTATAAAACGTAGAAAATAGAGTTCTCAATCCTAATTCGGCAGAAACAATCACATCAGGACGCAATTCATACAATTTAGTAATTGTATTAAACGGAATATGAATTGCCCCATCCTCTTTAAATCCAGAAGAATGTTTGTTATGTCCTGTTAAAGTCATATTTCTCTGAACTTCGACATCAATTCCATCACTACTTACTTCCCAATCACGATTCCCTTCAGACTGAGTAGATAGTAAAATTTTAAATTTTGAGAAGTGCTTGGTAAGAAGTTGAAAAACAGCTAATCGATATGGCGGTAAAATATTCGTAAGAAACACTACATTCTTATTATTTTTAGCTTTCATTTTTATAAAACTCTAGATAGATATTATCTAATACATCATGATAATTAGTAGAGTAAGTTTTTGCAGAAAACCTATTTTGTGCAATGATCGTCGCCTTAAGTGACAGTGCATTTTTTAGCTCAACATCTTCATAAAGCAGCTCAATTTTACTAACTAAAGAATCAATGTTTTTAGCTTCATAGAGCAAACCAGTTTCTGAGTCATTTATTATTTCTTTATGCGCCCCAGCCTTAGCTGCTACCACAGGAACACCGGCCAACATAGCTTCAACAACAGCAATACCAAATCCTTCGTCCAGTGTAGGGTTTATATAAACATCAAAAACCTCAAGCCATCCACCTACATCGTCCACATAACCAACAAAATCAACATATTCAACTATATTTAATTCTTTTGATTTATCCTCTAAATTTTTTCTTTCAGGCCCATCACCAATTAGTATTAAATATGCATTTATTCCTTTTTCTCTCAATCTCAATAGAGCATCAATTAATATCAACTGATTTCTTTGTTCAATAAATCCACCAACATGACCTATTACGAATCTATTATTACAGATATCAAGTTTAGGAACATTGATAATTTGACGCTGTTCTACTGGATTATAGACAACTAGTAATTTATCAACTTGAAATTTAAATTGATCTGCAATTGTACCTAAAACATATTTAGAATTGCATATTGTCACTAATGGCACAGACTTAAATAGTTGCATTATATATTTCTTATAACCCGTTCTATAATATGCTGAACCATGTTCATTATTAATTAACGGCACACGGTATATTATCGAAGCAATAACTCCTGTTATAAATGCCTTGAAGAAATGCACACAAATTACTGTATCATTTTGATCGATTTCGGCTTTAATTAAAGCCAGTGCTTTTAAAATACTTCCATCAGCATTCTTAACTGTCACTGAAAGACCATCAAATTGTTCTAAAATTTCCGCCCTGTTAATACAAATAAAAACATGATTATATTTTTCTTTATTTGAATATTTTACTAAGTATCGTAATTTCTTAGGTGTACCTCCATAAGCAAACAGATCATTTATTATATGTATTACTTTCATTTGATTATTTTATCTTTCCAATCAATACTATTTTCTAAATGAATTTTCTTCATTCAAAAACCATTGATATGTATCGTTAATACCTGTTTTTAAAGCTATTTGAGCATTCCAACCTAAATCATTTATTCTCGAAACATCCAGTAATTTTCTTGGTGTACCATCGGGTTTTGATGCGTCAAACTTCAATTCCCCTTCGAAGCCAACAACAGCTTTAACACTTTCTGCTAACTCTTTAATACTAACATCTTCACCAACACCTACATTAACAAAATCAATTCCATCATAATTATTCATCAAAAATACAGTTGCATCTGCCATATCATCAACATGTAAAAATTCTCTTTTAGGTGTTCCAGTTCCCCAAACTTCTACACTTGGTGAGTTGTTCACTTTTGCATCATGAAATTTTCTTATAAGCGCAGGCATAACATGAGAATTTTTCAAGTTAAAATTATCACCCGGACCATATAGATTAGTTGGCATAATAGATATCGCATTAAATCCATATTGCTTTTTATATGCCTGACACATTTTAATACCTGCAATCTTTGCTATCGCATACCATTCATTGGTTGGTTCAAGCTCACCTGTAAGGAGATGTTCTTCCTTCATGGGCTGTGGCGCGAACTTTGGAT
>Ga0316204_10005825_pt1 | contig 19787 bp, 18 predicted proteins | sample 6monrhotite_MG_2_FD_205661 | JGI IMG/M metagenome (GOLD analysis project Ga0316204, IMG submission 205661) | Microbial mat bacterial communities from mineral coupon in-situ incubated in ocean water Damariscotta River, Maine, United States -... | ecosystem: Environmental > Aquatic > Marine >...
ATAATTAATTCTACAACCATTGTTCGCTCTAACGACTTGGGTTTATTACCAAATGCTGAAATTGATGGGTATCATGCCTCTAATGATGGTTGTGATCTAGAGATTTACTCTCTGGATACCAGTACCGAAATTGCCAATGTGGTTATGCGTGGGGCTGATGTATTTAAAGTTAATGGCATCAAAACTTTAGATGCCAACGCTGAGTCAATCCCTTTTGGTTTAAATGTGGATGCCATCAGTCGTCATCCAATTGATTGTGACCTGATTTTTTCTATAGATTCCATAGCGGAGATTGATGGCACTGTTTATTATCCTAGTGATTTGATTCGGTATAACGTAATTGATGGTTTTGCATTACTACACCGTTTTGGGTTTTCTGAAAATATTGATGCTATACACATGTTAGATTCAACCAAAGTATTGTTATCGTTGGATATCACAGCAGACATTAATGGTACTGTAATTTTTGATGATGATGTATTCGAATTTGACATATTAAACGATACAACAGTTATTAACTTCAGTCCAGAAACTTTTAATCCATCTTGGCAAAGTGCCGATGTCAATGCCATCTGGGCAAAGCCATTACAAGCAGGAACATTAGAGTGGCAGCTCAATTCAACAACAGTCGATGAAAATGTGGGTACTTTTAATTTAACTATCAACCGGACTGGTGGCATCGATGGTGATATTGTTGTTTCAATTTTTAGTGATGATGGCATAGCTACAGGCAATGAAGATTTTGTTGCCGTAGATAATTCATTGACAATATTAGATGGGCAAAGCTTTGCAGTTCAGCAAATCACTATTATAGATGACAATACAATTGAAAGCTCTGAGGATTTCACAGTCTCTATAACAAATGTTACAGGCGGTGCTCAAATTGGAGCTTTAAGTGAACTTGAAATAGTAATCACCGATAACGATGACATCATATTTAAAAATGATTTTGAAAGCTAATTAGTCCTTGGAGAAAATAATGAAAAATTTAATTAAGAATCTATTATTGACAATCACTCTCTTTCATATCAACACTGTCCGAGCAGTGGATGGTGTTATTGAAATTAATCAAACATGTGCTGTGCATACTGGCTGTCTTGAGAATGATACTGCTGGGTTTCCAGTATTAATTAGTGGAAACACTAAAACAAGTTTTCGATTAACCAGTGATTTAGTATTGCCTGATGTTGATACCAATGGAATATCTATAAGTGCTATGAATATCACAATTGATTTTAATGGTTATTCAATAAAGCGATCAGGATGTAATAGTTCATGTGCGAGTATTTTTGGTAGTGGTTCAGGTATAGTTATTAATTCATCTGGGTATTCTGGGGCATTAATAAAAAATGGGTCTATCAGTGGTATGGGTTTAGATGGTATTAGAAGTTTATCAGGTGATCAGATAACAGTGGATTCAATGCGTGTATATCGAAATGGATCTATTGGTATTCGGGTTGGAAAAGCATCAATAGTAAAAAACAACATTGTTTTTGATAACAAACAAGGAATTGCTACTGATTATTATTCGTTAATTTCTAAAAATAATACTTATTCTAATTTGCTTCAAGGCATATCAAGTCAAAACTCTCAAATAGAGCATAATATTATTAGCAACAATGGGGAAGGAGTATCTGGATATGGATCAATGAAAATAGTTGATAATACAATCCTATATAACAGAGGCCATGGAATTAGTATCAGGGTGTCGGCTTTTGAGACTAGCAGAGGTGCAATGATTCAAGACAATCAGATTTCTGGAAATGATGAGTATGGAATTAAAATCATATCAGGAACCAGACATGCCTTTAAAGGCAATATGATAACAAACAATTTCAGTGGATCGATTAGTGGGAGTATATTTAATTTAGGTGATAACTTTTGTATTTCTAATGATGTTTGTCCATAAGAAAAAGGAGATGATATTTTGCAAAATCTAATCAAAACCATTACCAATCGTTATTTTAAATCGATGCCAGACAAGCGTTTTCATATATATTTAACCCATGATAGGATTAATATTTGCTGGGTTCGCAGTGTATCTAACGCCAGTATGAATTATTCTAAAACCTTTTTATTTAACAACAAAGATATAAACAAGCTCATAGAATGGATGTTGGTAACGACGGGGTTTCCAAAAGCAAAAATACAACTTGAAATTGAAGCGCCATTTAACAATCAAAAAGATTTGATTGAGCGCCTATCAAGAGATGATATTAAAGTGACAATAAAATAAAACGCTAAAAAATTAAAACCTGTTTATTTGCTAATATTGGCAGTTAAGGTTTAACTCAAAGTGTAATACAGTTTACATATAAACTAATGGCTTAAAAAGTATGTGTATAGAATAATATAAATTGTTTAATAGTTTCATCTACATTTTACAGATTGGCTAATTCAATACACTAGTAACATTATTTTAGCTGGTATTAATAGGCTCAAAGGATCTGCTGTCACTGGATCATTCAAATAACAATACAACGCATTTGAGCTACCCTGTTCACAGTGAGTATTAATACCTATGTGGCCAACTCCTGTCGAAGAAACTTGCCAGTATCTATTGCTTATATCTGTAGGGAAATTAATGACACATGTTGCTGAATTATTAACTCCTCCCGGAACAATTGTAATATCATTTGTATTTGTTGTACCATTATATGATCTAATTAATCGTGGGTTTGAACCTCCTCCCAGAGGGTTAAAGTCTTGGCAATAGGCATATACCATATATTTCATAATGCCATTACTCATAATTGCTTGAGAGACATCTTCAGTCAATACAGTTTTACCGTCTAACAATGTCTCTCCTGATACATGTAAATCAGCGCTGGGGATTAAATTGTTGATGCCGACTTTGCCATCCGATGTCACGGTAATTCTTGGTTGGTTGTTGCCAGTTACAATATGCATATTACCAGTTGAAAAATTTACTGTACCAATTTCAAAATCCTCATCATTGGTATCTGGTTGTGATTGATAAGAGCCAATATAGCCTCTACTCAATCCATTTTCATGGAAAGAGACATACATTCGATTACCACCATCAATTATAACGGGATTTGAGGAGCTATCTTTTACGTGTAAAGCAGTTGAAGCATCAGTTCCTATGCCAACATTGCCTTCTTCATAAGCAATATCAAACCCATTAACATCCCAAGGAGTAGGTTCGATATTCAATGCATTGCCTACCCAATTGCCCCCAATAAATTGTAAAACATCTCCTGAGCTAGCTCCATTAGCCGCTAGAAACTCTGCTTGAACAGCATAAGGCGTGGCATTTAATTTTTGTCTTGGACTTAATGCTGTATAGGTATCTGAACCTGCAAGTTTTACCGATACTTCTATCCAGTATTCTTCACCGTCAAACAAGGCATCGCCAAAATCCACATTATCAATGTTGAATAAGCCATTACTGACAACTGTGGCTAAAAATTCTGGAATAACAACATATTCAGTCCCTCCAGATTCTACAGAAAAGGCTTTAAACTGGATGTCGTAACTACCATTAGCAGGCGAGTTCCCATCACTTAGTTCGCCTTGATAGTTAAATCCACTGCCAACAGGTGCAGCAATTGTACTTGTGGAAATAATTATTGTGAGCAATAGTACTATTAATGTTTTCATGTTTATTCTCCTTTATTGTTCAAAGCTATTTTTGAATATTATTTCTTCTTTGGGTGTTGATTCCAGAGGGTGCCAAAAACCACCATTTAAAGAAAAGCTTCCACCTGATTGATTGCCGCTTGAATCAACTTGTCCAATACTTGCTTTCATAGTAAAACTTCCATTTGCCATGACCGTTCCGCCGTTGTTAATAGAATTTTTATCTATATTTAGTTGGGCCATAGATTGTGTCATCATGAGTAATAGTGGGATTACTTTAATATGACGTTTGAATTTTAGTTTTTGTTTTTGTTTTGGCATAAATGCTCCATATAACTGTGCGCTCTAGGTCTAAGTACGTGAATAGAAAATTTTCACTGTCATTTGGGTATTTGGTGATGAGTGTTTTTTTCTGGTTTTATAGGTACATCAAGGACTTGTGATATCATCGTATTCTCTATATCGGGATTTGGGTATTAGATGAATACAGGCTTTCTTAATCTATTAAGTTGACCAACAACATCATTCAAACTTTAATTTTGATGGCTTTTTTATGCTATGATTGGTGTATTACACTTTACTCATTATTATGTTGAACCCTTCAAATGTTATATCTATTTCAGAGTTTAAATTTATATATTCTTAATCTAAATTATTATGCAAATAAAATCCGACTGGCACCTTTCATTTCACCCAAATACTGCTGGTTGGTTTGAAAGCTCATTCAAAAACCCAACAGAAGTTCAAATCCAAGCTTGGAAAGCCATCAGTGAAAATCAGGACGTTTTAATTTCATCACCCACGGGTTCAGGTAAGACTTTAGCCGCTTTTTTGTATGCATTAAATGAATTATTTAGTCGTAAGGATTCTAAACAATTAACTGTGCTTTATGTTTCTCCATTAAAAGCTTTATCCAATGATGTCAAAATCAATTTAGAAAAGCCTTTAGAGCAGCTCAATCAATTATTCGGTGAAAAAAATATTCGGGCAGCAACTTGGACTGGTGATACCACACCAAACGAGCGCAATAAGATTCGTAAAAAACCACCACATATTTTAGTGACCACACCTGAGTCTTTGTACACCTTATTAACAGCGCATTCAGGGCGTGCGATTTTGGGTTCTATCCAAACGGTTATTATTGATGAAGTGCATGCGGTAGCGAATTCTAAAAGGGGTGCGCATTTGAGTTTGTCTTTGCAAAGATTAGAAGCTTTGTGTTTGCAAAGGCCGCAACGGATTGCCATATCCGCCACCCAAAAGCCGATTGAAAAAATGCGCGATTTTGTTTTACACAAAGAAAATTCTGCCATTGTTAATTTGGGTCATAAGCGAGATTTGGATTTATCTATAGAAATTCCAGAATCTCCACTCAATGCGATTATGTCCAATGAACAATGGAGCGAGGTTTATAAACGCTTAAAACAAGTCATTAATTCACATAAAACCACATTAATTTTTGTGAACAATCGACGTTTGTCAGAACGTGTGGCGAAAAATTTAGCTGAAATTATTGGTGAAGACTTTATCACTTCTCACCATGGGTCTCTTGCAAAAGAACACAGATTAAAGGCCGAGCAAGATTTAAAAGCAGGCAATCTCAAAGCTTTGGTTGCAACCGCTTCTTTAGAACTGGGTATTGATATTGGTGACATTGATTGTGTTTGTCAAATTGGTTCTCCTGGTAATATTCAGGCTTTTTTACAGAGAGTGGGGCGTTCTGGTCATTCTTTAGATAAAACCCCAAAAGGTTTGTTGTTTGCCACAACCATCGATGATTTATTGGAATTAACGGCACTTAAAGGAGCCATTGACAATGGAAATTTAGACAGTACATTGTTTCCAGTAAAACCAATGGATGTTTTGTCACAACAAATTGTGGCAGAAATTGCCATGCAAGATTGGGACAGAAAACAGCTGTTTCATTTGTTAACCGACAATTATATCTATCAAGACTTGAGTGAAAAAGAGTTTAATCAAGTCATTGATATGTTGGCCCATGGATACGGTGGAAACCGTCAGCGTCAAACAGCGATGATATTTCATGACAAAGTCACCGATCAATTAAGACCGCGAAAAGTTGCAAGATTAACAGCCATAACCAACGGTGGAACAATTCCAGATCATTTTGATTTTGATGTGCGTTTATTTCCAGAAGACATAAAAATTGGCACATTAAATGAAGACTTTTCATTTGAAAGTCTGCCGGGTGATATTTTTATTTTGGGCAATCATTCGTATCGCATAATAAAGATTGAAACAACCAAAGGCGCTGTTTTGGTAGAAGATGCGCACGGTTTACCACCCAATATTCCGTTTTGGTTTGGTGTTACCATGTGGCGCTCCGATGAGCTGAGTAAAGCTGTTTCTGAATTAACTGTAGATTTATCTAATGAAAAAAACATTGCTGATAAATACAAAATTCCAGATTTAGCTGCCGATCAATTGATTAATTATGTGGCAAAATCCAAAAAAGTGTTGGGTATAGCACCCAGTCAAGAAAATATCGTAGTCGAACGATTTTTCGATGAAAACAACGACATGCATTTGGTGATACATTCTCTATTTGGATCTCGCTTGAATCGGGCTTGGGGTTTGGCTTTGCGTAAAAAGTTCTGTACCAATTTTAATTTTTTGCTACAAGCTGCAGCCGATGAAAACACCTTAATCTTATCTTTAAGTGAAAGCCACAGTTTTGATTTAACCACCGTCATCAATTACCTCAATCCGCAAACAGTTGAATACACCTTGATTCAAGCACTGCTTGATCGACCCATGTTTGAAAGTCAATGGCGTTGGAATGCGACCATTGCTTTGGCCATTAGACGCAGAAATGGTGGGAAACGCGTGCCAGCACAATTTCAAAGAAACAATGCTGAAGATTTAATCGCGCAATTGTTTCCAGATCAAATTGCTTGTCCTGAGAATTTAGGCGGTGACAGGGAAATTCCAGACCACCCATTGGTTCACCAAGCCGTGCATGATTGTATTAGGGTATTGATGGATGTTGATGGTCTATCAAAATTACTACACGACATTAAAGATGGCAAAGTCAAAGTCAGTTTTGTCGATGCCAATACACCATCGCCAGCTTCGTTAGCGATTATTAATGCAAGAAATTTTGCTTTTTTGGATGATGCACCAGCTGAAGAGCGAAGAACAAATGCTGTTCGAACAAAAGAGTTAAGTGATACATTAGAGTCTTTTCCTTCTCAAAATTTAGATCCAGCTATTATTCAATCAGTGAATTCGACTGTCTTACCGTTTAAACGTGATGCTGATGAACTGCATGAGGCCATTCATTTTTCTGGGTTTTTGACTGAAGATGAAATAGGTGAAGGCAAAGAATGGTTTTCAGAATTAGAAAAACAAAAAAGAATCTCTGTATTTTTACAGGGAGATAATCAAAAAAATATATGGTTCTCTTCAGAAAACCAAGCACTCATTGAGTCCATCTACAAAAACCCAGATGATAACTACACAGCTAATCTAGCCAAACTCATATTTATGAAGTTAGAAACCATTGGTTTTACCTCTTTTGAATCATTAAAAAAAACCATGCAAGTTTCTGCCAGTAGTTTAATGCAAGCACTCTTATTGTTAGAATCTCAAGGCAAAGTTTTTAAAGTCATCGGAGAAGACAAGAAAGAATATTGGTGTGAACGCCACATTTTGGCTAAAATTCGCAAACAAACTCACTATAAAAAACGCAACTCACATGCGTTGATTTCACCACAAAATTATCAAGAAAAACTGTTAAATAAACATTTTGGTCAATACGAAAGCATGGATGGTTTAATAGAGGTTTTGAAATTATTAGAAGGTTTCTCTGCGCCTGCTTCAATATGGGAGGAACACTTGCTCAAACCACGCGTGAAAGATTACCAAAGTTTTATGCTGGATCAATTGTGTTACAGCGGACAATTTATATTTAAACGCATCACACCCAATACGCAAATCAGCACCAATGGCATAGCCAGTATTAAAAACACACCGATTACATTTATTCAAAGACAAAACATTGCGCTGTTTGAAACAACTCATTATATGCCCGAACAACTGACACAACAAGGACAAGCCATAATCGAACTGATCGAAAACAATGGCGCCATGTATGCCAGTGACATGCAAAAGCAATTGGATTGTATGATGTTGGAAGTTGAAAATACATTGATTCACTTGGTTAAATTAGGTGTGATTTATTGTGACGGTGCCAGTGCTTTGCGGTTATTTTCCTTGTCACCAGCACAACGTGGACGGTACATCAAAAAGTCCAATAGTAAAACCAGTTTCCTCGATATGATGGGGCGTTGGAGTGTGGCACCTAAAGTTGAACAATCGAATAACCAAGCCATTGTAAAAATACTGCTCAAACGTTATGGAATATTGTTTAAAGCCCTATTTGATAAAGAGCAGTTGTCCTTGAAATGGTACGACTGTGTTTATGAACTCACCCGCCTAGAAGCCCAAGGAGAAATACTTGCTGGGCGCTTTGTAAAATCCTATTCAGGGATTCAGTTTGCAGATAAACGATTTATTAAACTAAAAGACATTGTTAAATCAGAGGTTTTAACTATCCATGAAAAGGATTGCTGTTATTTAAATTGAAGCGTCAAGGGTTCTTAACCTCGTTCCCACGCTCCGCGTGGTAATGCATAGAAATTATTAAGGGAAGATTTATGGGTAGAAGTAGATATAAGATCAACGACACAAATTATCCTTACTTCGTTACGTGCACAATTTTGCATTGGATACCAATATTTACTAGACCAGAAATAGTAGGAATGATTGTAGAGAGTTTAAAATATTTACAAAAAGAAGCGGGTTTAAAAATTTATGCATTTGTAATTCTTGAAAATCATCTACATCTTATCGTACAAAGTGAAAATGTTTCAAATGATATGGCGAGATTTAAGAGTTTTACGGCACGTGGCATTATCAATGAATTAAAACTTAAGAATGTAAAAACAATTCTTGATCAACTGAAATTTTATAAAAAAGCCCACAAAGACGATAGAGATTATCAACTTTGGCAAGAAGGTATGCAGCCAAAACAAATTCATAGTGTTGATATGATGAAAGATAGAATTAATTATATCCACAACAATCCCGTAAAGCGAGGATATGTTGATGAACCTAAGCATTGGCGATATTCAAGTGCTAGAATTTATGAAGGTTATCCAGGGTTGTTAGATTTAGAGTTAATAGATGGTTTTTAATTAATATTATGAGATTGTTTGATTATATGCATTACCACGCAGAGCGTGGGAACGAGTGTTAACGGTATCTAACCTATGCCAACGACTCACGAACCTTAGGCATAATCCTCCTTGATACAGGTATGAATGCTCCATTGTCTAGTCCAAGTTCTCCAGTTCCCGCTGTATTTCTGTCTAATGAAACTATCTTTGTCGTGTTAACGATATAGGACCTGTGAACTTTCAAGAATATCGCTGGCAGTGAAATCTCTAATTCTTTTAGGGTGCCGTTGTAAAGGGTCGATTTTTCATCAGTTTTAAAAATTTCGACATAATCTCCAGCACCTTTGCAAAAGGCAATGTCATCTAAGGCGACCAACGTTAATTGACCCGCGCCTTTTATTTTTAATTGTGTAGGGTTTGCCTTTTCATTATTTTGATCAATAATTAATTGTAATTGATCGGCTCTGGCTTTTTCTATTTTGTTAATTTTGCTTTGGTTGGATAAATCGGTTGCTTGTTGAATAAATAAAAACACCAATAAACTAGCCACTACATAGTAAAAATAGCGATCTAAAAAAATTGAGGGTGAAATAACAAACAATATGATAAAAACCATTAATGCAACACTAAAAAGCAAAGCATGTGTGGTTTTTTTGAAGGCAAAATAGAGGCAGATTAGCATAGACATTGAAGCTGGTAGAATAACTGCAACCGCAGCCTTTAAATCATAAGCATCAACTAACAAAACACAAACAATGTTTATAGTCATTACTGCTGAAATTAATAATAATTGTTTTTTATGGACAAATCTATAGGCAATATGCGAGAACAAGCTCAATCCAAAAGCATAAGAAAAAAAGACAATAAGAATTAACCTAATGTCATGAAATGGATATAAATAAGATTGAATGCCTCGTGTGATTTCAACCATTAATTGACAAGCTGCAAAAAATGACATCAAAGACAAAAAAACAATAGTTGTGTTCTTTTGTCGCAATGATAAGACGCCTAAGTATAGGGCTGCTAAGACAAAGGCGCCAAATGGCAGAATTGAAAACCAATAATGATTCAATATCATTTGTGTGGGATTACTATAAACACTAACATAAATGGCATTAATCGGATGAGACAAATTGAGTACGCTTTTTTGTGCCGACATTCTTATGACCAATTGGTTATCATTTTGGTTTTTGATAATGCTTTTATCTATATAGAATACAACATCCATTTTACCTTCTATTTCATCATGAACTGTTGAGGCTGGCATACCATTCGACCCAATTAATTCTCCATTTACGTACACAATACTGGATGTCTTTCCAACAATATACAGTCCCAATGGTTGTGGTTGTTTTAAAAGTTGTGGATTGATTTTTAATTGGGTTTTTACCCAAATGTGTTGGTTTTGAGGGTTAATGTTGACGATTGTGGTTTTCTCACAATCTGGTCCATTAAAACTTGGAATGACCTCATCTGCCGATTGTACTGGGCAAATAATGACTAGCTGATCTCTATCAATTGCCTGTGCCGCGGCAGTAAAAGTTAAAAAGATTAAGGCTAAAATATAAAATTTGATTCTCATGTCATCTATCATAATAACACAGTTATCATTATCCAATACCATTAACAGAAAAATAGATGCCATTGACAGATTAGCCACTAAAGTCACTGATTTACTGTGCTTTAATAGAAGACTAATAAATTCAGAGTAAACCCTTATGAAAATAATTTTAGTAAGCATTTTTGTCCTGTTGACTGGCATTAACATGGCTTTCTCCAAAACATACCAAGGCGAGAAAGAAATAACTTTCGAAGCGAAAATTGGCCAATCATCGATTGCATACGAAGGGTCGTTTATGGTCCCAGAGAACCGCAATGAAAAAGATTCGCGTATGATCCCAATCAATTATGTTCGTTTTCCAGCCACCGGTAAACATGCCACTGTGCCGATTGTGTATTTATCCGGTGGACCTGGTGGATCCGGCATTCAAACCGCAAAATATAGGCGTTTTCCATTGTTTATGAAAATGCGTGAGTTTGGAGATGTCATTGCATTAGACCAACGTGGTACTGGTGCTTCAGATATAAACCCTCGATGCAATTCAAGCATTGCGATTGACCAATCAAAAATAATAAGCGATGAAAAGCACGTTGAGTTACACCAAAACGCTTTAAAAGAATGTTTGGTTTTTTGGAAATCTGAAGGCGTAGATGTCATGGGATATACAACCAACGAAAGTGTAAAAGATTTGGTGGCGCTAAGAAAGCATTTCAATGCCGATAAAATTAGTTTGTGGGGGATATCTTATGGCAGTCATTTGGCATTTGCAGCCATGAAAAGCATCAGCGATCAATTAGACAAAGTCATTATTGCCAGTGCTGAAGGATTGAGCCAAACAGTAAAACTGCCTGCACGAACAGATGCTTATTTCGACAGACTACAATCGGCCATCAACACACAGGAAAAATCAAAAGCGATGTTTCCTGATATCAAGGCATTAATTAAACGTGTGCACGCAAAGGTAGATCAACAACCCATAGAATTACAAATACCATTGTCTGATGATGAAACTTATACATTTATGCTTCATCGCAGAAATTTACAGGAGTTTTCATCAGGACTCATATCTGATCCAACTAGAGCGAAAATGATGTTACATTTGTATCTGGCCATTGATTACAACATGTTGGAACCCATTGTTGATGTGATAAAGAAATACAACCGTCCTAATACCCCTATCAGTTACAGGGCCATGCCTATTGCAATGGATTTGGCATCCGGCATGGGAACTGAAAAAAGACAAATGATTGAAGAGCAAGCAAAATCAGGCTTATTAAAAGACTACTTAAATTTCAGTTATCATTTGACTGATGTGTTACCAGCTATTGATTTGGGTGATGAATTTAGAAAAAAACCGAAAAGCGCCGTGCCAACATTGTTATTAACTGGCACATTGGATGGCAGGACTTACATTAAATCTCAACAAGAATCCGTTAGTGGCTTAAGCCATTTATCAGCAGTCCTAATTAATAATGCTGGCCACAATTTATTTATGAAATCTGATTCCGAGATTTGGCCAGAAGTTGAACAAACAATAGTTGAATTTATGCAAAGTAAAAAAATTGTAAATAAAACCATTACAGTACCATTGCCAGATTTTTCTGAAATGTAATTCATTAAAATTAATTAATAAAATCATCATAACTGAGCGCTAGGACTGCCCAAAATATTTATCAATATATTTTTCCAAGCGCTTGATTCGCTCAGTCCAACTATGATCGGTATGGCCAAAAGCATGAGTACAAAACCAATCCATGTGGCTTTGTGTATTTTACGGTGAACCATTTTGTCATGTACCAATGGCGCTAATTGAAGTGCCATTAAAACCGGTACTGACAAATAAGGTGATTGATCAAATATTTCAGGAATTCGACCTGCGGCAGGACCTAATAGACTAATGGTGGCATACAACATAAACCGTTTGTGCGTGGCTGCCTGTTGGCGTTTAATGATGGCTAGAGCATACAAAATCACAAAGATTATGAGATTAACACCATTAGCTGTAATGATTAATGGCCAACCCATGCGATCCCAATTGTGCAATGAAATGGCAATACCAAATCCAATAAATGCAATCACTACAATTGGACTAAGTTGCCCAAACACGCGATGTGATTTTATTTTATCAAACCGAATGAATGTTGGTTGTAATGCAAATAGAAAAAACCAAGACAACATGGCCACTGCATGAAAATGGTGTAAATTTGTGATAGGTGGCAGGCCTTCAGAATCAAAAATGGCCTTGGCACCAAAACAAGCAATAACAAAAAAGAATATAAACCAAGCATAATAAAAGAAAAATGGTTCATCATGTTTATTGTATAGGGTAGTATTATTCATATTTAATTTCCGTCTTACTTTAATATTGTCAATTATTTATTGCCTATAGTTTTATTTCTTTTTTGATTGATTGTGCTAATTCCAAGTGTCTTAGAACTAAACTCAGTTGATTCTCTTGGGCTTACATGGCGTAACTTAAAGCACCAGATAAATCGGCCTGTGTATGAAATCGCTCTGAATCAAAGTTATACGGAATCATTGAATCTTGGTTTGGGTCTAGTTGATCGGGTTTTATTTTTTTATAAATTAATATACCTATGGTTGGTATCCTGGCATCGAGAAGCTGATCTCTTAAAGTCTTCCAAGCATGTAAAGCAACCTTTGAATATTCATCAAACTCATACAAAGCCTGTCGTAATTTTGTATTTCTAATTAAAATTAATTCGCCATTGGCCACCATTTCTTCAAACACTGCAGGAGAACTTGCAGGGGCTCTGCCACTATTTATTGTATGAAATGCTTGCATTAATGCCTCTTCATCTTCTACATATGCCTCTGGATTATTCTGAAATTCATGACGGGCATCCAATAAGAACTGAAAAGCATTGACGCTAGATAAAAACAACTCAGACCCACTCTCTAAACGTTCAATCGTAACATTAAGCTCTTGGCCTAATCGAGTTAAGTATACTTGTTCTTTGGCTAAATCTTTGCTGGCCGCATTCCAATTGGCCACTTGGATACCGATGAATACCCCGATGACAACAATCAGAAAGTCTATAAATACAGCAAACCAGTTCTGGTCTGTGACGTGTTTTGTGATGCGACGTAAAATCATTGAGTTTTACCGTTTTGTTCAACTTGGTATTGCCAGCGGTTAACTAATTCCATTTCTAACATTGGTAAGAAAGCCTTATACATCTCTAACAAATGATTGTAAGCGCTGACGCGTTCCCGAGTCGTTTGGCTGATTGCCGAAACAGCTCTTGCATTCTTTGGGTTTTTGCACATGTCTTGCATGTCGTATAGAATTTCTAGCCCTGAAGTGGATGAATTGTTTGGTAATGGTTTATTGATGTCATATTGTATGTTTTCTTCTACGATGTAACGGTGGTGCTCAGTGACTCTTAAAATACCATCAGTCACACCATCTCTGAATTCTACATTAGAAACCAATTTAGCCATGTGGTCTCTAATGGCTTCATTTTTAATGATGTCCAAATTACCACTGGCTGTCATTTCATCAATGGTCCGGCGAAAAAAGCGAGGAGGATTTATATAACCTAATTGATTGATACCCCGTTGAAATTGCAAATCTAGATCTGGCTTAACTTCACAGTGGGTTAAGGCATTGATAACCACAGCTTGATCATTCAATTGTTGTTGGTGAAAATCATTATCACGTTGGAGTCCACTGACATTGGCTACAAAATCTTCATGTAAACGTATTAAATAGTCTTTTTCTTGAGCATTTTCCTTTCGGGTTTCATTCCAATTCGCTACTTGTATACCGATAAATACTCCAACTACGACTATGATGAAGTCAATAAATACGGCAAACCAGTTTTGGTCAGTGACATGTTTTGAAATTCTTCGTAATAACATCAATTTGTACCTATTTGTTTTTGAATAAGCAATTTGTCAATGGTTCTAAAATCGCCTATAGTGATTGCTATCATTGAAGCCAAAGCGCTTTGTAACCGTTCCCATCCATATATTTGCGACCGTAATGAATGGTCATTGCATAATTCTTCAGTCGATGCATTCAATAAAAGTTCCCGCTTTAGAAATTTCCATTCATTGCCTTTGTATTCAACAACATCAATTTTACTTTGGTCTACGGTCAATTTTGGATTTGCCCAAATTGGATTATCCATGGGCTTAATCTCTAAATAATCTGACTCATATTGAACAATACCGAGAGAATAACTAAGGTCTTGAAATGCTCGTCTATCATCACCGCTTTGTTGAAGCAATAAATCGGCATTGGTGGTTAATTCTATTAAAGAGCTATTTCGAATTCGAACACCTCTTGTGAATTGCATTTCATTGATGGCTAAAATAATGGCCTTTTTTGCCTCTTCGCTTTGATCACATGTTCTTAAATAATCCAAGCCACTAGTGACAAAAGGAATAGATTTATTCAATTCTTGATGTAATTTTTCAAGACTATCTATGTTTAATTCAACTTCAACTTTAAAGCGTTCAAGAGCTGCTTTGTATGCCGTTTTATCTTTCAAATCAGCATTCCAATTCGCTACTTGAATACCGATGAAAACACCAACCACAACAATAAGGAAGTCGATAAATACCGCGAGCCAGTTTTGTGTTTTAACATGTTGGGTAATTCTTCTTAGTAGCATTATTTTGTGACCTCATGATTGATGGTTAGTTCTTTATCCAAAGCATTGCGAAGTTCACTAAGCTTTTGGCTAACAGGAACAATTCCTAATTTGTAATAATATTCATAGGATAGTAAATAATAGGTGAGTGAATTCAAATAGGCATGATTGAGTTTCATGGCTTCTTCATCACAATGAGCACCTATCGCATTATCATTGATTTTAATGAAATCAGGTGCGTTGCTAATGCTCAGAGTATAAAGATCAGGATATTCTTGAGCTATGTTTGATTTACTTTCTTGCAGTGAGCCAATTAAATCCCGTGCTTTATTGGCTGCTTGGGTATAACTTAATATTTCAATCCGTAAAGATTCAGATGAAATTGTATCTAATCTTCCGGCAGAAAGTAATTCGGTAATGGTTGGTACCTCACTAGGTGGAACGGTCCGATACGAGGGCGAAACCCAAAGTGTCGCTTTGCATTCAAGGTTAGTCAAAGGATCTGTTGGCACAGTGCTTTTAAGTTTTTGATAGCTATTATTTGCTTCGAGGAGAATTTCAGGCCTTGAAATATCATAGTGATTTCTTAACTCGTCTAACTCTTTTACTTCAGCATGCAAGCGATTTAAATAAGCCAATTCGTCAACCTGACGATCTTTTTCCATAGCCCACTGCTGAACTTGTAAGCCCATATAAACACCAACCACTACAATAAGGAAGTCGATGAAAACGGCGAACCAGTTTTGGTCTTTGACGTGTTTTGTTATTCTTCTTAATAGCACATTAAATCCTCAGGGAATATTGTACCCAAAGGGCAGTCCCTCTTTGCAAATGAGGCACCTTGGTGACAATCTTCTAACATCACGGTGTCGCCTCTAAGTATGTGGTTAATAAGTCTTGTAATTCGGCAGCCTGTTTATCGGCATCTTGAATATCGCCAAGATGAAAGATGGCAAATATACCTTGTATGTTGATCAAAGCCACCAGCTCTGCGTTAGTAGATACCAATTGTAAGTACTCATCGGCAGGCATTTTCTTAAAAATGGCTAAACCATATGCTGCGCCTGCCATCATAGTACTTTCTCGAACACTAATGACTTTTTCATTTTGATGAGCTAAACTCGCCGTTCGATTTTGGTAGCGTTGAATGGCCCTGACCAGCTGCCTATCCTGAATCAACTTAATGTCTCCCGAGCCAATAATCGCATCATATGTTAAGGTACTTGGTATGGGATAAACCCCACTTAAAGTGTGAGACCACAGCAACGGTGAATCAACTAAAGAATCTTCAGGTTTTTTAATGGTCTCCAATGAATATTCGTGAATGTTGTTATTTGTTAGTTTCCAATTAAAATCAAGCGGAACAATACCAGCGCCCATAAGGGAGGCGTTTACGGCATTGACTTTTCGTACTGCTAAATTGAGGCCATCTTGGTATTGACTGCGATCAATTTCAAGATCAGCCAACAAGTCGACAATAATCTGCCGCTCTCTTATGCGCTCGTCTTTAGCCTCACTCCAATTGGTAATTTGAAATGCAATCAGGATACCAACTACAACGATAATGAAGTCGATAAAGATGGCGAACCAGTTTTGATCAGTGACGTGTTTTGTTATGCGGCGCAGTAGCATTATTTATTCTCCAGCTTATTAGATAAATCTTCAGTTTCTTCAAGTGTTGTCTTGGAGCGTTGTAGGTTAGAGACTGCGCCCATGGCTCGATAGGCAATGTGGGATCTGAATTGAATCCAAATCGTGTCATCTATTGGTGCATTAAAAATCACATCAGCAGAGTTGGTTTTTGCTCCATTCATGGCTTTTTGAAAGTGATGTGAAAAATTACAAGGTAAATTTTTTGAGTATGGATCGCATAATTCTTGATTTAACGGAATAATACCAATGCCAATTTCTTTGAGAAAAGCGGTAAATGACTCAACAAAATAATCATTGTTTTTTTGTACGACAGTTACTGATCGAGATAAATCATCGAAATAAGTAATGATTTCTTTTCTTAGTGCATTGTTTTGAATGACAGTTAAGCGGCCTGCGCCTTTAATTTCTGTGAAAGCGGGACTTTCGAGCTTTAATGTTCGTCGTCCAGTGATTAATGTTAGGGTTTGTCCAAATAATTCAGTTTGAGGCATTGTGGCCATGTCATCTAAGATTTTTAAGGAGCTAGCTGAGTGTTTGATAATAAACTCTTCGTGTTCTATTTGCTCAATCAACTCATCTTTGATTGTCTTTAAATCTTCAATGAGTAAAACCTTGTAGTCTTTTTCAATGGCACGATCTTGACTGGCTTCATTCCATTCAGTGATTTGAAAAGCAATTAAAATCCCTACCACCACAATGAGAAAATCGATAAATACCGCAAACCAATTTTGGTCTTTGACGTGTTTTGTAACTCTTCTTAGTAGCATTATTTTCACACTAAATTATTATTGATCAGATATTTCAGAAGGGCACTCTGATACGAGTGGGCTTCCTGCTGGCAAATCTGAATTAAAGATATCCTTCAAGATAAGCCATTCTCCATTTTCTGAACGCTCCCTGACTTCCATGTATTTTCCAACATCAACGCCTATGGCATCTTTGTTGCCATCTTCACTCATAGGAATGAAAACACAGGAGCGCCCGTGAATAATCGCAAGATTTCCAGAAAGTCTGATATCGTCAGGCTTCAATGTAATGCGGAATCCCGTTTCATTGGCAGTTTCCCAAGCGGCAATGGCTTCACGGCCAATAATTGCTGGTGAATTAGGCGGCATCATGACAGCATCTTTACTGAATTGCTTTGCAAGAGCAGGCCAGTCATTGAGGTTATAGGTATCTACCCATTGTTTAGTTGCCTGATGAAGTTCTGACTCATATTTGCTTTGAGTTTTCTGCTCTGCGCTACATACCATGGTCACTGGCATTAAAAACAAAAATGGTAATAGTTTTAGTAATTTTTTCATATATATTTTTCCAACATTCTTCAGTAATTATAGTTCTGGACGCGTTTAGTTATTCTGCTTAGTAGCATTATTTTGACTCGTTTGATTTCAATAGAGTATCATCTTTCTTATTCAATAGTGGCAGTTCAACGGTTTGTGAGCAATCTCCATAAATCTCAGTTCTTTTAGAATTTCTTTCATTTAAATATGCAGATATAGTGATTCTATCCTCGTCCGAGAATACAACCAAATTATTGGTTTCTATGTTTTCGATCAATTGTTCGGCGGTTAACTCCATTTTGGCACTTCTGGCATCTGCTTGAGTTAATACATCGTAGTAACGAAGTCTGTCACTAGGCGTCATTTCTACGGGATGAAACAAAGTTTGCATGCTTGATTCTATGATATATATTTCATATTGAATTTCATTAATTTCTCTGGTCATATTGTAATGCTGAACTAAATGACCGCGTTTAGTTGAATCCATTGTATCCAGGATTCCTTGACTTAATGCCGCATCCCACTCATCAGAGTCCCATGGGCGGCTAGGAGAGCGCAAAACCAGTGGAAAGACTCGGTGTTTGGTTAATGTGCCATCACCATAGTTGCCTGGTGCACCTGGCCATTTTTCTTCTGTGTTCAATAACATTTCGCCCAGTTGTTTGTATCGTGCTTTTCTACAGGGTGCAAAGGCTAATCGTTCATATGCATAGAAATAAACTGGCTTAATTTCATCATTGATTTCTTTTTTAACCCGTGCCAGTTCTGATTGGTTTTTTTGGCCTTGTGTCCATTGACCCACCATTAAAGCAACCCAAATGCCTAGTACCACGATTAAAAAGTCTAGAAAGACTGCGAACCAGTTTTGGTCGGTGACGTGTTTTGTTATTTTTCTTAGTAACATCTATTTTCCTTCTGAAATTTTTAGCTTTTCTACACTAATCTTATCAAGCAACGACTCAGAATGTTCTAACAACCCTGTATAAGCATCGATTTGACCTTCAATGTTAAGGACTTTATACCTGAGTGCATTGATGATAAAAACGTTGTTTCGATAGTCCTCTATGCTTTTTGGCTTAACATCAAATTGAGTAATATCTATATGGGTACTGGTATCATGGTATGTACCATAATTCACTTCTATGTGTTTCTTGAGATTGTCTGATTGATTGTTTGGTAGTTGCATGTAATCGAATTCCATCAGATAGGGTGCAATGATATTACGCGTATAATCTTGCATGGCTGTGTTCCAACCATCATACCCATCATTGTAATAGGTAATGAATTGATTGGTCAGCGCTAGGTTCTCAATTAGCTCTAGTTTTCCTGAGGACACTAAGTTCTCAAAACTGGTTCTCTTTTGTGTGAATTTTGGAAGGATAATCATCGATGCAAAACTTTTATCAAATTCAGCTTTTGGCACATCAACTTTTCTGGCAAGCACATCAAGACAGAATAAATAATCAGCTTTAATTACTTTTTGCATCTCAGTGGTGGTCTCAATCAGTTTGATGTCAGATTGAATATCCAATTCGAGCAATTCTAAAATCACCAATTGTTCCTTTTGGTCTTGTTGGCTTTCATTCCAATTGGCCACTTGGATGCCGATAAATACACCGACTACAACAATGATGAAATCTATAAATACAGCAAACCAGTTCTGGTCAGTGACGTGTTTTGTGATTTTTCTTAGTAGCATTTTATTTAATTTCCTTTTCAACTTTATCAATCAATAACAAGGTTAATTTTTTAGTTTCAGTAAACTGAGATTTATGTATAACCGTGTATTCAAGCAAGGTATTAATCACTGCTTTAAGTTTAGGGTTGTTTTGAATCATTGCAACTAATTCTTTTTCTGGGGTGT
>Ga0316204_10005826_pt1 | contig 19784 bp, 1 predicted proteins | sample 6monrhotite_MG_2_FD_205661 | JGI IMG/M metagenome (GOLD analysis project Ga0316204, IMG submission 205661) | Microbial mat bacterial communities from mineral coupon in-situ incubated in ocean water Damariscotta River, Maine, United States -... | ecosystem: Environmental > Aquatic > Marine >...
CAATGTTATCCAGCAGGATTATGGCGATCTCAACGGTATTATTCACAGTGCAGGTGTGGTGCGGGATAACTATCTCATAAAAAAAACCAGGCAGGAACTGCACGATGTGTTGGCACCAAAGGTATCCGGTGTTGTAAACCTTGATCAAGCCACCCGGCAGTTAAACCTCGATTTTTTTATACTGTTTTCGTCCGGGTCCACGTTTATGGGCAACGTGGGGCAAGCTGATTATTCAACTGGCAATGCGTTCATGGATGCATTTGCGGCCTATCGTAATGAGTTAGTGCAAACCAACCAGCGTACGGGGCACACTTTGTCGATAGGCTGGCCGTTGTGGAAAGATGGAGGGATGCAGGTTGACAGTGTGACAGAGGCGAGGATGAGACAGAGCAAGGGACTGGTTGCCATGCAAACCTCGTCGGGCCTACAGGCATTATGTGAGGCAATGTTGTCCGGTCATGATCATGTGATGGCGCTGGAGGGTGATGTTAATCAAATTAAATCGCAGATGTTGAAGGTAACAACATCCAGGCAGTCGAGTAATACGGGTATATTTAATGATCGCGTCAATAACGGGTTGTTGTTGCAAAAGTCACTGCACCAATTGAAGGTACTATTTGGAGAAGTTATTAAGCTGAGTGCTGACAAAATTGACGCCCGCGAGCCATTGGAAAGTTATGGTATTGACTCTATCATGATTTCGACATTAAACGAAAAACTGGCGTCCATTTTCGGCGAAATATCAAAGACGTTGTTTTACGAATATCAGACACTCGGTGCATTAGCGGAATATTTTATATCAGAACATACGCAAGCGTGTGTCATCTGGACTGGAATGGAAGAAAATTCAGCGGCCGTTGATTCCGGCATCGCGCTAAGCGTCATAAAGAGTGACGCCGATTCAGGCAATACGCTTACCGGGCAATATAAAAGTGAAAGTCGTTACCCGGTTTCTTCTGATCTGACTACCGGTGAAAACAGGCAAACGCGTGAACCGATTGCCATTATTGGCATGACGGGCCGTTATCCCCTGGCGAATACGCTGGACGAGTATTGGGATAACCTTACATCCGGTAAAGATTGTGTGGCTGAAATACCGGAAAATCGCTGGTCGTTGCAAGCGTTTTATAACCCTGACCCGGTTGAGGCGATTAAGGAAGCGAAAAGTTACAGCAAATGGGGTGGGTTTCTGGATGGTATTACTGATTTTGATCCCTTATTTTTTAATATTTCGCCGCGCGAAGCCACTAACATGGACCCTCAAGAACGGCTGTTTATAGAATCATGCTGGGCGGTTATTGAAGATGCAGGTTATACCAGAGCGCAATTGGAAACCAAATTCAATCGAAAAATTGGCGTGTTTTCCGGCATCACCAAAACCGGATTTGAATTATATGGTTTGGATTTATTACGGAAAGGCGAGCGGATATATCCTCACACTTCATTTAGTTCCGTGGCCAATCACGTTTCTTATTTGCTGAACCTGCAAGGCCCCAGCATGCCCATTGATACAATGTGTTCTTCTTCTTTAACGGCGATTCACGAAGCATGTGAACAGCTTTATCGACACAAATGCAAGATGGCCATCGCCGGAGGAGTGAATTTATATCTCCACCCAACGAGTTATATTGGTTTGTCGGCTAAACAAATGCTTTCAGTGGACGGCAAATGCAAGAGCTTCGGGGATGGTGGTAATGGCTTTGTGCCAGGAGAAGGTGTTGGAACGGTATTATTAAAGCCTTTATCAACGGCGATGGAAGATCGTGATCATATTTATGCACTGATTCGGGGAACTAGCATTAATCATGGCGGAAAGACAAACGGATATACAGTTCCTAACCCTTCAGCCCAATGTGACGTAATAAGGGAGGCGATGACGCTGGCTGGCGTTGATTCGCGGTCTGTGAGTTACATTGAAGCACACGGTACCGGAACTGAGCTTGGCGATCCTATTGAGATTACTGCATTACGACAAGCATTTAGAAAAGATACCAAAGATAATCAATTCTGTGCAATTGCTTCTGTAAAGTCAAACATCGGCCACTTGGAGGCAGCAGCAGGTATTGCCGGATTAACCAAGGTGGTGCTGCAAATGAAGCACAAAAAGCTAGTGCCGAACCTGCATGCCACGACGTTAAACCCAAATATTAATTTTGAAGATTCGCCTTTTTTCGTTCAGCAAACGCTTGGCGAATGGAATCAGCCGATTGTTGAGACGAATGGGGAATCTCATACATACCCAAGGATTGCAGGCATATCCTCTTTTGGTGCGGGTGGCGCCAATGCACATATTCTTGTTGAAGAATATGTTGAAGAATACGTTAATAAAGGCGTTTCTAACAAAAGCATGCAGCCGAGCGTTACGATTTCAGCAAACAATCCTGCCATAATTCTTTTATCGGCCAGAGATGAAACAGGCCTTAAGGCGCAGGTGCTGCAGCTACTGACAGCGGTATTAAATAATAAATTTACTGACAGCCAATTGCCTGATATTGCATATACGCTGCAAGTCGGTCGCGAAGCGATGGAAGAACGACTGGCAATGACGGTTGACTCCATCATTGACTTGAAAGAAAAACTGAGTGCCTTTAAAGACGGCCAGCAGGGAATCGAAGGTCTATATCGGGGAAACATAACGTCCGGAAATAGTGTGCTGGATGTTTTTTCTGTTGATGAAGACATGCATGAAATCATCAATGCCTGGTTCAAAAAGAAAAAATATTCACAATTGCTGGCGTTATGGGTTAATGGGCTGGCGATTAATTGGGAAACAATTATCGGAGCGGCTAAACCTCAACGCATAAGCCTTCCAACCTATCCCTTTGCGAAAGAGCATTATTGGTTGCCATTGTCTGAGCCAATGCCAGGGCCAATTTATGAAAATAACGACACAGCGAAAGCATCTGGTGCCTGGCCGAATGGTTGGCTTCATCCGCTGTTACAACTTAATACCTCGGATTTTCTGGAACAGCGTTATAGCTCAACATTTACCGGACGGGAGTTTTTTCTGTCGGATCACGTGGTCAATGGTCAAATGGTGATGCCAGGCGTTGCGTATCTGGAAATGGTACGGGAGGCGGTAGATCGGGCCGCTGGTGCCACAGAACAGGCGCAGTATACCCTGGTGCTAAAGAATGTGGTGTGGGTCCGGCCGGTTATTCTGGCGGAAGCACCGGTTCAGGTTCATGTTGCACTATTCCCAGAGGAGAATGATGATATTTCCTATGAAATCTACAGTGAACCAGACAATCAGATTGAAGGCACCGAAGGTGAATCCGTGCATATACACAGCCAGGGGATCGCACAATTATGCAGAGTGAAAGAGTCACCTAATTTAAATGTGAATTCAATTTTGTCAATGTGCCATCAAAGTACAATGCCAATTAGCGAATTTTATGAAGCATTCAGGGCCATGAATATTGACTATGGTGCAGCGCATCAGGGACTGATGGAAATACATGTTGGCGCGGAACAAGTCATGGCAAAGATAAAACTACCACGGTCCGTTGCTGATACAAAAGATAGGTTTGTGTTACATCCCAGCCTGATGGACGCTGCTCTACAGGCTTCGATAGGCCTGGTAATTGGAACTGATGTAAAAGGAGAGAGACGTCCTCCCATTAAACCGGTTATTCCCTTTGCGTTACACGAGTTGGAGGTATTTGGAATGTGCCCAACGGTGCTCTGGGCGTGGGTTAGGTATAGCCAAGATTCTACCACTCAAGGCAATGTGCAAAAACTGGATATCGATTTGTGCGATGAACTCGGCGCCGTATGTGTGCGTCTGAAAGGTTTTTCGAGCAGGGTTCTGGATGCGAATGTTACCAAAGATAGCGGCTTGGACCAGACCGGAACACTTATGCTCAGTCCTTATTGGAAACCGCAAGCGATAATTCAGCAGAACGTTATTCAAAAATATACACAGCATGTGGTGATCCTTTGTGAGATGACGGGTGTTGTACCCGAAAACATCAAGCGGAAAATGAAAGGCATAAAGTGTGTAACTCTGAAATCCAAGCATCAAGATAGGGCGAAGCGGTATTCCGAGCAGGTCATTCAGGTGTTTGATGAAATTCAGCGTATATTGAAAAGTAAATTTAAAGGCCAGGTCATGTTTCAGCTTGTCGCACCTACCCACAAATCCAACGCGTTGGTATCCGGGCTTTGTGGGTTATTGAAAACGGCACGGCTTGAAAACCCTGATTTTATTGGTCAGTTTATCGAAGTTGATCCGGAAGAAGCCGCGGGAATTGTTGAAAAATTAAAAGAAAACAGTCGAAATGCGCATGATGTACAGATCCGGTATGACGATGGTAATCGTAGTGTGGCCAACTGGCGCAAAATTAGTGTCGGAGAAAAACCATTGGGTTTGCCCTGGAAAGAAGGTGCTGTCTATCTCATCACCGGCGGGGCTGGCGGACTGGGATTCCTGTTCGCGCTAGAAATCGCTAAACAGGTTAAAAAATCAACGCTAATTCTGGCGGGGCGTGCTGATGTTAATGATGAAATACTTTCGCGGCAAAAGCAGCTGGAAGCGTTGGGTGCAACGGTGCAATACCGGCAGGTTAATGTCGCAAATAAAAAAGCCGTTACTGACTTGATGCTAACGCTAAAAGGGGAGAGTAAACGCATTAACGGTATAATCCATTGTGCGGGGGTTAATCGGGATAACTTTATTATTAAAAAAACCAGACAGGAAATTATTGAGGTGTTAGCGCCAAAAGTAGCCGGGTTTGTGAATTTGGACATTGCTACGTCAGATATAGCGCTTGATTTTTTTCTGGTTTTCTCGTCATTAGCAAGTGCCATGGGTAATGCCGGACAGGCAGACTATGCAGCTGCCAATGCATTTATGGATAGTTACGCAGAATATCGTAATGATCTTGTGGGGGCGCAGCAACGGCATGGCCAGACGTTGTCGGTGAATTGGCCGCTGTGGAAAGATGGCGGTATGCAGGTTGATGAAATGTCGGAAAAAAGGATGGCGAGCGAATCCGGCATGGAACCATTGCATACTTCATCGGGTATAGCGGCTTTATATCAGGCTTTTGCAACCGGTCTACCACAGATAGTGGTAGCTGAGGGATCCGTGGACAAATTGTCACGAGCATTTGATATCGAAGAAAGTGGTGCTGAACGCCACCGAGAAAATTCAACGGTTACCAAGGAGTCAGGTGAGGATGAATTTTACAAAGCGTTATTAGAAAAAATTGTGAAAGGAGAAATTTCCGAAGCACAGGTCGAAGACCTGATATTAGAGGGATAGGAATGGATAACCAGGTTAAGCAACTGTACCAGCAGATTAAAGAACGAAAAATCGGGTTTGAAGATGCCGCCAAACAGTTTAAGTTGCTTTCTGTGCAACGCCGCCACACTACCGTTGATTTAAAGACAGTTAACAAGAACAACGAGACAATCGTTTATCCTGAGCAACGTGACGCAGATGGTTTGAATAAAGAAGAATTAAGAATAAGGCTAACGGCAGCGCTAATAAACTTAGCCTCCAGGTTGTTAGACGTGCCACTGGGTGAAATTGATAGTAAGGCGGATTTCAATGATTATGGCTTTGATGCACCGTTGTTGTCTGAATATGTCAAACAGGTTAAACATAATTACAATATTGAATTGAACGCCGGCTTGATGCAGAAATATCCGAGTCTTGACCGCTTCGCTGAGTATCTGGTTCGCCATCACGGTATTGCGCTGGTAAAGATTTTCGCCGGGACATCCTCGGTTTATAAAAGTAACGTCGGAACTGCGTCTAACACCGACAGTGCAGCTACTGTGCAGACAAAAAGTGTCGATACGATAGGCGTTTCAGCGCCTGATATGGAAAACGGCGAATTTCAGGATAAACTCATCAGCTACTTCAAAAAGCTGCTTTCTGCCGTGCTGGATTTACCGGCCCATCGAATTGATGCAGATGCTTCAATGGAAAAATATGGTATAGATTCCATTATGGTGATGGAACTTACCAGCCAGTTGGAAAAAACATTTGGTTCGTTACCTAAAACACTTTTTTTTGAGTATCAAAATATTCGGGAGTTAACTGGATATTTTCGGCATGCACACCGGGAAAAGTTGCACGAATTAATTGGTTTTGAACAAAATGCCAGCGTAACAACCGACAAATCGAAACATTCAGAATTTGATTCACAAAATTTGAAACGTGCGGTGAAACGCAGGCCTAAAAGGCCGGGTCGGGCAAGGTTTGGGCGCCTGTCCAGAGAATCAGGAATAAATAATTACGAGACACCACTGGACATCGCCATTATTGGTTTATCAGGAAGATATCCAAAAGCGAGGAATCTCCGGGAGTTTTGGGAAAATTTAAGGGATGGCAAGGACTGCATTACAGAAATTCCACAGGCGCGCTGGGATCATAGCCTGTATTTCGATGAAGATAAAAACAAGCTTGGCACGACCTATGGCAAGTGGGGTGGTTTTATCGATGGCGTCGATGAGTTTGATCCCTTGTTTTTCAATATCTCTCCCCGTGAAGCGGAGGTCATGGATCCTCAGGAACGCTTGTTTATGCAATGTGTCTACGAAGTTATCGAAGATGCCGGATATACCAAAGACACGCTTTGTAAGCAGGGCAATGCAGGATTAGTTAACAACGTCGGTGTTTACGTCGGGGTTATGTACGAAGAATACCAGCTATACGGTGCCCAAGAGACGATTCTGGGGCGGCCGATCGCGCTTTCCGGGAATCCAGCCTCGATTGCCAATCGGGTATCCTATTTTTGTGATTTTCACGGGCCGAGCATGGCAATTGATACCATGTGTTCTTCTTCGCTGACTTCCATCCATTTGGCAGGTCAGAGTTTGATACTGGGTGATTGTGACGTTGCAATTGCCGGCGGCGTAAACGTCTCTATACATCCGAATAAATACTTAATGCTGGGGCAGGGAAACTTCATCTCAAGTAAAGGCCGATGTGAAAGTTTTGGTGAAGGGGGTGACGGTTATGTACCGGGTGAGGGCGTGGGGGCAGTATTACTTAAACCCAGGGAAAAAGCCATCGAAGACGGTGATCATATCTATGGAATTATCAAAGGTACAGCGGTTAACCATGGTGGTAAAACCAATGGTTATTCTGTACCAAATCCCAACGCACAAGCCCGAGTCATTGAAAGGGCGTTTGAGAAGGCCCAGATAAATCCACGCACCGTTAGTTATCTTGAAGCGCATGGAACGGGTACATCATTGGGCGATCCGATAGAAATTTCAGGTTTAAACAAAGCATTTCAAAAATATAGTGATGACAGGCAATTCTGTGCTATCGGCTCGGCAAAGTCCAATATTGGTCATTGCGAAAGCGCAGCGGGTATTGCCGGATTGACCAAGGTTTTATTGCAACTAAAATACCGCAAACTCACACCATCATTACATTCCGACGTACTTAACCCAAATATAGACTTTAGCGATAGTTCATTCGTTGTTCAGCAGGCGTTGGCGGACTGGCATCGCCCATCGATTGTCGTTGATGGCGTCAGCCGGGAATATCCTAGAACTGCCGGTATTTCCTCGTTTGGAGCAGGTGGGGCGAATGCCCATGTGGTTATTGAAGAATATACGCCCGTCGATGTTGAAGAAATTCAACAGAACAACGACGGAGATGGACAGTTTATTATCGTGCTATCGGCGAAAGACCAGGAGAGATTACGTGAACAAGTTCAGCAATTGTCAGATGTGATTAAAGCACAAACCGTTGCCGACAATGTCCTGGCTAATATGGCGTATACGCTGCAAGTCGGCCGTGAAGCCATGGAAGAACGATTGGCCATGATTGTAACTTCAACAAATGATCTTGATAAAAAGTTGACTGATTATCTCACGGGCGATGATAGTGTGGATGATCTGTTTCGGGGGCAAGTTACACGTAACAGAGATACGATATCTGTGTTTACCGCAGATGAAGATATGAAAAATGCCATCGATGCCTGGTTAGACAAAGGAAAGTATTCCAGGTTGCTTGAAATGTGGGTTAGAGGTTTGATTTTTGATTGGACCAAACTGTATCGTGGTAAAAAACCGAAAAGAATAAGTTTGCCGACTTATCCCTTTGCAAAAGAACGTTATTGGGTGCCTGATACTCGTTCTCTTTTTGAAGGTTTTGATACTGTTGAACATTCCGATAATAGTGTCAGTCCAAACCGTATTAACTACGGTTCAAAAAAGTCGGTTGATTATAACGTAAATAGTAACATAAATAGTCGTCAGGCTTTATCCTCAACGATCGTTCCCGACATAACGTCTGAGGCTCGTTTTATGGCAAAACACTGGGGGTTAGCCGCTTCAGAATCGGATAAAACGCGTAACGGAACAATCGCCATATTAACCACCAAGGAAACCAGTGATTTGGCAACACTGTTGGAGCAACGCCTCCCCAACTCGCAAATTATGTTTTCTGATGATGTGGCCAGTCAATTACAGAATTCCGAACCGGAATGGAACCGCTACGATGGTTTTATCGACCTGGTTGGGTGCGGAGCCACCACGATAGAGAACTTGGATTGGATTGAATGGATTCAACATTTGATCGAGCATGGACATCGGAACGGTCTGGTGTTGCTTTGCGTGACGAAAGGGCTGGAGTCATTTGATAATACGGCCATTAACTTAACCGGCGCATCCCGTGTCGGGTTATACCGTATGTTGCAAAGTGAATATCGCCATCTTCACTCTCGACATATCGATGCCGACCCATTGGCAAATAATGAGATAACGGCTCAGCAAATTCTGAACGAGATTATGATCGATGACGGGGATGTAGAAGTTTGTTACCGCCAGGGTAAGCGTCATCGCGCATATTTGCAGGAGTTACCAGCCACTAACAACGAAGGTCATGAGCCTTTCTTTCCGAAAGATCATGTACTGTGGGTGACAGGGGGAACGCGAGGCATTGGTTTTTTGTGCGCACAACATTTTGTAACCCATTATGGCGTGAATCGCGTGACACTGACGGGACGCGAAGAATTTCCCCCCAGAAATGAGTGGGAAACCTATTTGGCGCAACATTCGCCGCTGGCAGCAAAGATTCGTGGTATTCAATCGTTGGAGGCACAGGGTGTGAAGGTACGCGTATTGTCATTATCGTTAACCGACGATAATGCGGTCCGGCAAAGTCTGACGGAAATAAAACACACGTTAGGCCCTATCGGTGGCGTGATTCACAGTGCCGGCGTCAGCGATATCGAGAACCCGGCTTTCATACGGAAAAACCTGAAGGGTATACAACGGGTGATGGACCCTAAAGTCACCGGGCTTGATACCATGGTTCAATGTTTCAAAGATGAACCATTACAGTTTTTTGCATTATTTTCATCTGTGTCTGCCATTATTCCCAGCTTAGGGCCGGGGCAGAGCGATTATGCGATGGCTAATGCCTATATGGATTATGTGGCGGAGGCATATCACCATCAGTTTCCTATTGTTAGTGTGCAGTGGCCAAGCTGGAAGGAAAGTGGTATGGGTGAAGCCAAAAGCATGGCCTATAAACAAACCGGTTTGCTCAGTCATACCGACAAAGAAGGATTAGCGCTTCTCGATCATGTGCTGGCTAACCCTGCGGGCGCCGTTGTTCTGCCGGCCATGGTTAATACTGGTTTATGGAAACCACAGCAGTTAATGCAATCAATCATTGACGTAAACATGACTGACAGTAGGCTACCCCAAGTGGCGCACTTAGTGGATTTGTCCGAGTCTTCAGAAGCGCTTGTTAACGTTACGCAGGACTGGTTGGTCAGTCTATTTTCAAAGGAATTACGTATAGCGTCATCGAAACTGGATATTAATACACCGTTTCCAGATTATGGGGTTGATTCAATTTTGCTGACGCAATTATTCGGACCAATTAACCAATTGGTTACAGGGCAGCTGGAGCCCACCATATTATTTGAATATCCAACCATTGCCTCACTCAGTAACTGGCTTGTCAGTGAACATGCGTCATCACTATCGAAGGAATTCGGTGAATCAAGTGTCGTGGCACCACAAATCGAATCAATGGAAAAGAGACCGACACAATCCGTGTCAGCAATTCACCAGGGTAAGGCGGCCATACAAAATACTCCCGGAAAGGGACAGCGGACGATCTCGCCAAAGTCCTCCGATATCGCAGTGGTGGGGCTTTCCAGTCGATTCCCGGGTGCTGGTGACTTAAATGCGTACTGGCAATTATTGTCAGAAGGGCGATCCGCCATTCAGCCTGTACCCCAGCACCGCTGGAAGCATAATGGTCAATCTTACGCTGGTCTGATTGATAGCATTACCTGTTTTGATCCTGATTATTTTATGATTCCAAACGAAGATGCCAGGGTGATGGACCCCCAGGCATTATTGCTGTTGGAGGAATGCCTTAACCTCTGGTATCACGCAGGTTACACACTGCAGGAGATAAAAGGAAAGCCCATTGGTGTGTATATTGGTGCACGGAGTCACCATCAACCCGATGAAGCAAACCTGTTTAAGGCCCGGAATCCAATTGTGGCAGTGGGGCAAAATTATTTGGCGGCAAATATATCACAATTTTTCGATCTGCGCGGTCCCAGTCTGGTTTTAGATACCGCTTGTTCTTCCGCGTTGGTCGGAATGAATATGGCCATACAGGCGTTACATGGCAATGAAATAAGTTCCGCGTTGGTGGGGGGCGTGAGTGTGCTCAATAACGATGGTGCACACAGGATATTCCAGCAGCGAAATATATTAAGTAGCGAACCGGCATTTCATGTCTTTGACCAACGTGCAAATGGAATAGTGCTGGGGGAAGGGGTTGGCATGGTGCTATTGAAGACCGTCGACCAGGCAATTGAAGACGGAGATCAGATTTATGCCGTGATCAAGGCGTTGGCAATTAATAACGATGGGCGCACTGCCGGGCCAGCAAGCCCAAATCTTGTGGCCCAAAAAGACGTTATGCAGCAGGCATTGGTACGGAGCGGAATACGACCAGATGCGGTAAGTTATATTGATGTTAATGGCTCAGGATCCGAAGTGACTGATTTACTTGAACTCAAAGCGATTGAGTCCGTTTATCGTTCGAATACTAAAAACCCACTGGGCTTAGGTGCCATTAAACCTAATATTGGTCATCCACTCTGTGCCGAGGGAATTGCAAGTTTTATAAAAGTTGTATTAATGTTGAACCATAAGCAAACCGTTCCCTTTCTGTCAGGCATGCAGCCCATGACTTATTTTGATGTCAATTCGTCCCCATTTCAATTTTCGCGAAGCAATGAACCTTGGGAAGGTTCCCCTCGCCTTGCAGCAATTAATTGCTTTGCTGATGGAGGGACGAATGCACATGTTATTTTGGAAGCGTGGGAAGATACTGAGACCAGGGCAGGGGTTCGGAAGCCAATGCCAGCGCCAACATTAAACCGATATGAATTACGTGACATAGAAACTGTAGACCTCCCAGAATTAAAAAATAATCTTAACGAGGTAAACGCAGCGCATTTGGTGAGTTCAGTACCGCCATCGTCCCAGAATATCTGGAAGCAGGGGCTGGTAGAGACCACAGAAATTCAACACGCTTATAGTGACACATAGTGTCGTTTGCTGAGAAATGCCGGGCGACAGCAACAATTAGAGGAAGTATCAATGCATGATCAGCTTAATATAAGTTTAAAGCATCCTATCCTGAATAATCACAAGGTAAACAATAAATCCCTGATGCCTGGGTTAGCCTATATTGACTTGTTGTTCCAGATATTTAGAGAAAATGGTCATGATTTTTCACAACTTGAACTACGTAACTTATCAATATTTAACCCTCTGATTGTCGATAAAAATCAGGATGTCACCCTAAATATTGAATGCCTGGAAACCAATGCAGGTAGTTGGGATATTCGATTGGAGTCGGCGCAGGATAAAACCTGTTTCGCAACGGCGGAAATGTACAAAGTTGAACCTATTTGTTTTGAAGAAACACTATCTATCAGTGAAATAAAGCGTTCGGCAAATAAAATGCTAACGTTAGACCAAGTGTATGAACAATGCAGACGGCATGACTTGGTTCATACCGGGTTTATGAAGGCTGAAGGAACCATTTATTCAAATGATGACGCGGCTTATATGGATATTTCCGTTAATCAAAATGCCGCATCCAGTGCGAAAGGGTTTATGTTTCACCCCGTCTTAATTGACGGTAGCGCGATTGGTACAAGTGTATTATTGGCGTCATTAGTCGAAACTGATCAGGTGCTGTTTTTACCCTTGTTTTACGAGTCATTTCGTGCTTCTGATCTTATGCAGCAACAATGCATAACGCGAGTGTTGTCAACGTCGGTTGGCAAGAAAAATGAGCTTGCTTACTTAACCCTCGAATTTTTTGATCAATCAGGAAAGAAGACCGGGGAACTTAAAAATTTAACCACTAAACGGGTTCGTGGTGAGAATGTTATAAATAAGAGTGATGAAAAAAAAGTAGACCCAATACCCGATGCACAACGCGATTTATCATTTTCAACCAATACGCACCCCGCTAATGACGTGGAGTCATTTTTGTGTCAACTGATTGCCGAACGCCTGAATAAACCGGTTGAAAATATTGGGCGTGGCGTTGGTTATTATGAAATGGGGTTGGACTCCCCCATGTTACTGGAATTGGTGAAATTAATTGAACATAAAGTGGGGGAGCGATTAGCGCCAACGTTATTATTCGAATATACCACAATCGCAGAATTGTCTGAGCATCTTAAACTGAATTATTCGACACAATTTACCGGGGATATTTCACCATTAAATTCACCATTAAGCTCACCATTAAATTCTCCATTCGATAGTGTCACCGAAAAACTTGCTGAACCTCCAGTAATCACTGCAGCATCAGGTCTAACGCCTATAAAAAGCAATCCTTTACAAGGCAGCCCTTTACAAGTCAACAATAATGCTGAGGCGGACATTGCCATTATTGGAATAGCAGGCCGTTACCCGGAAGCAGAAGATATAGCCGATTTTTGGCACAATCTGAAACAAGGTAAGGACTGTATCCGAGAGGTGCCAGCGTCCCGTTGGAATTGGCATGGTTTAGATGAAATGCGTTCTCCCTCTGGAAAATCTATATCGAAGTGGGGTGGCTTTATTGATGGGGCCGAGTGTTTTGATGCGCCATTCTTTCGTATTTCACCACGAGAAGCGGAATTCATTGATCCTCAGGAACGCCTGTTTCTAGAGACATGCTGGAAAACCATTGAAGATGCCGGCTATACCCCGGCTACACTGGTTTCGCCGCGGGGAGAGCGCCAACGACGTTATGTAGGTGTGTTCGTTGGGGTGATGCATAAAGATTATTCCCACGTGGGGGCAGATGCAATCGCCGCTGGAGAAACATTACCATTATCACTTAATTCAGCCCCTATCGCGAATAGAGTATCCTATTTTTGTAATTTTCATGGCCCCAGTATGGCAATCGATACGGTGTGCTCGTCTTCGCTTACCGCAGTGCATTTGGCCGTGAACAGTATACGTTGCGGCGAGTCTGAAGTCGCCCTGGCGGGTGGCGTAAATTTGTCGTTACACCCAGGTAAATATATAACTTATGGGCTAGCCGATATGCATTCCAGTGATGGGTACTGTCGCACTTTTGGTGACGGAGGCGATGGTTATGTCTCCGCCGAAGGGGTTGGGTCAGTACTGTTAAAGCCACTACATAAGGCTGTTGATGATCATGATCATATTTACGCCGTCATTAAAGGCAGTAGTATCAATCACGGTGGTACTGTTAGCGGGTTCACGGTGCCGAGCCCGGTTGCACAGGCCGATATGATTAATGCCTGTCTTGAAAAAACCGGCATTAATCCGCGCACAATAAGTTATGTTGAAGCACACGGCACCGGCACGTCGCTGGGTGATCCGATTGAAATACAGGGGCTAATAAAAGCCTATCAGCAATATACAAAAGACAGCCAGTTTTGCGCTATTGGTTCAGTCAAATCGAATATCGGACATGCGGAATCTGCCGCAGGAATCAGTGGTCTTAGTAAAGTTGTGCTTCAACTTCACTATAAAACACTCGTGCCATCCCTGCATTCAGCAACGTTAAATCCGCACATTGATTTTCGGCAGTCACCGTTTTATGTGCAGCATGAAATGCAGGACTGGAAACGCCCCAACGTACTGGAAAACGCCGAACCGGTTTATTATACCCGTAGGGCCGCGATTAGCTCATTTGGTGCTACTGGTTCAAACGCGCATATTATCCTGGAAGAGTATAATCCTGCAATACGCGAAGCAGTTTCGCCTACCGTTAATTTGTCTAAAAACCGGCAATATATAATTCCGCTTTCCGCTAAGAAACAGGATCGCTTACAAGCTTATGCCCATCGTTTACTAACATACTTAAAACAGAGTGTGCAAGCTGACGATGGCGCCACAGGTGTTAATCGTAGTGAAATTTGCCTGATTGACCTTGGGTATACCTTGCAGTTAGGGCGTATCGCGATGGAAGAACGGATCGCAATTGTAGCTACAGACATATCTGAACTTGTTCAAACACTCCAACTGTATTTGGATGGACAGGCATCCGACAATTACTTTAAGGGTCAAACGAAACAAAACTCGGAAACTCTTACGCTTTTCCAATCGGATGAAGATTCTGCAGGCCTGGTGGACCAATGGATGGAAAAGCAAAAGCTTCATAAATTGGCCGATTTGTGGACTAAGGGGTTTGAGTTGGATTGGAAAAAATTGTATTTGCATGAGATACCAAAGCGGATGAGTTTACCGACTTATCCGTTTTCGAAAGTGCCCTACTGGATTCCATCCATCAATAAACAATCGAAGGATGGCGTAGCGTTGTCCAAAAGCAATGTATTGCATCCACTGGTACAGAGAAATACATCTGATTTCTCCGGACAACGGTATAGCTCGTACGTTACCGGTGATGCGGTTTACTGCAGCGACGATGTGAGTGAAAAACAGCGAATATTACCTGCTGGTGCTCAATTGGAAATGGCGCGTATTGCTATTTCGCAGAGTAAAGCCTTTCCCGCGACTGAAAAGACGTCTCTGATACTCAACGATGTGGCCTGGGGAAAGCCAGTAACGGTAAACACAGCACCTGTAGAGGTTCACACTCGGCTCGTTCCCGATAGTGAAAAGGGCCTTGTATTTGAAATATATAGCCTGATTGAGGGTGATGAGAAAAATCCAGAAATACATTGTCAGGGCAACGCGAGAATGATTTCGGTGAATCAAAAACAAAATATGGATTTGGAGAGATTACAACAGTCGTGTGTAACTCGTTACCCATCCGCTGAGCATTGCTATAAAGCCCTGGGTAGGCATGAAATTGCCGCAGTGTATGAAGGTGCTGATCAATTATTAGTGAGGTTGAATCTATCGTTGTTAGACAATTCCAATGCTAATAAACTTGAATTTCTCCCAGGTTTATTTGAATTAATTTTAGTTGCATCTGCCAATGATAAAACCCCCGGTTTGCCAGTCGGTATTCAGTCGCTGCAATATTATGGGAATGACACATCTGCGATGTGGGCCCATATTACAGGTGGTGAAGATAATAAAAATAGTCCCAAAACCAAACGACTCGATGTCAAATTGTTCAATGTTAATTTGTTTAACGAGAAAGGTGAATTGTGTGTGCGTATAACAGGGTTTTCTTACAACCCAGGGCAGCCGCGTGACACGTTAGAAGAACCGCTTTCAACGACGGTATCAACCCTAATGTTTCAACCTGACTGGGTTGAAGAGGCAGCCAGCGTAGCGAATCGCATGCCGGAGTATGAACAACACCTGGTGCTGTTGTGTGGACTTGATCATATTTTAAATTATGACATTGAACACCAAATGACGGGCGTGCGTTGTTTAACGTTAAAACCAACGCTACAATCATCTCCGCAATCAACTAGAACAAGTACCGCACAGCGTTATGAAATATATGCGTTGCAGGTATTTGATGAAGTTCAGAAACTTCTTAAATCAAAGCCGATGTTGAAAGTATTGGTTCAGATTGTCATGATCAATAAAGACGAAGAACAGCTGTTCGCAGGATTATCCGGCATGCTAAATACGGCGCGGCTGGAGAATCCAAAGTTTTCAGGGCAATTAATAAAACTGGATACGGCAGAACGTTTAAATCAAATTGTTACCAAACTCAAAAGTGAAGCATGTCATCCAACTCAGCACATTGTCCAGTATAGTGCTGGTAAACGCTTAGTCCTTGGTTTTACTGAAGTAGAACATCAAAAAAATCCCGCAAGCCACATTCCCTGGAAAAATGATGGTATTTATCTCCTTACCGGTGGCGTGGGCGGGTTGGGCAAACTCTTTGCGAAAGAGATTGCCAGCCAGGTTAAAAACCCGGTGTTGATTCTAACGGGTCGTTCCACCCTCACGAAAGATAATAGCGCCTATTTAAGTGAATTAAAACACCTGGGTGCCAGCGTTAACTATATACAGGTGGATGTAACCAGTGAACAGGCATCGGTTGATTTAATTAAACGCATCCAGCGTGAGTTTGGTGCGTTGCAAGGCATTATTCACAGCGCGGGGGTGATTCACGATAATTTTATAATTAATAAATCAAGTTCCGAGTTTCAACAAGTGCTGGCACCGAAAGTATCTGGGCTGGTTCATTTGGATAAAGCGAGCGAGAACCTTGATCTAGATTTATTTATCCTATTTTCCTCCGGTGCAAGCGTATTTGGCAATTTAGGCCAGGCAGACTATGCCTCGGCCAATGGCTTTATGGACGCTTATGCAGCATACCGAAACCAATTAGTCGCATCAAAGCTACGTCAAGGGCATACGTTGTCTGTTAATTGGCCATTGTGGAAGGATGGCGGCATGCACGTGAGTCAGGAAACGGAAACATTAATGATGCAAACCATGGGTATGTCAGCCATGCGAACCCAGTCTGGCATACAGGCGCTCTATGACGCATTAAACACGGCGCATTGCCAAGTGTTGGTATTGGAAGGAAATGCTAATCGGATAAGGCAGCAGCTGCGGCAAATGCCAAGTCAAACATCAAGTAGCATTACAATGCTAAGTGGAACATTAAACGAACGAAGCAGACTTGTTGCTGAAAATCCACGGCAGGAGCATGAATCTGCATATCTGGAAGCGGGAAAAAATAGACGCTATACCATGCCGGATAACAAATCAGCTGTTTCATCCTTCGACGCTAATTTGCTACTGGAAAGAACATTAGCGCAGCTTAAGGTTTTATTGGGTGAAATCATTAAATTAGACACCGATGAAATTGCAGGCGATGAGCTATTGGAAGCATATGGTATTGACTCGCTCATGATTACCCAGCTCAATCAAAAGCTGGCGCATGTGTTTGGCGGGGAATTGTCCAAAACACTATTTTATGAATATCATACGCTGGATGCCCTTAGTGAGTATTTGGTATCAGATTATACGGCGGCGTGTTTGGAATGGGGGGGGAGTGAGCTTCAAAGCCACAATGGAACAGGGCTCATGGATAAAGGCCATCAACATCCGGAACTCGTATCTTTAATAAGCCGTAATAATATAGACCAAGGTCGTTTTTCAAACCACGAATCGAAACAGCAAAAAAATGTATCCATCGCCATTATTGGTATGAGTGGTCAGTTTCCACAAGCAAAAAATCTTAACGAGTATTGGCATAATTTACTTACCCAAAGAAACTGCATCAGTGAAATCTCCGACAAACGATGGAAATGGCAAGACTATTTTCATGAAAATAGGGATGAAGCGGGTATGTTAGGAAAAAGTTATACTCGATGGGGTGCATTTTTGGAAGGTTTTGACCAATTTGATCCTTTATTTTTTAATATTTCACCGCGAGAAGCGGTGACTATCGATCCACAGGAACGGTTATTTATAGCAGAAGCGTGGCGTGCATTTGAAGACGCAGGGTATGTCGTATCCCAATTAGATAATGCGCTGCGCAAGTCAATTGGCGTATATGGCGGCATTACAAAAAATGGTTTTAATTTATGGAATACTGCCAAGTCAGATGTGATTTATCATACGTCATTTTCTTCACTGGTTAACCGGGTATCTCATTATATGAACCTTCAGGGGCCAAGTGTGCCCATCGATAGCATGTGCTCTTCCGCTCTTGTGGCGTTACATCAGGCCTGTGATGATCTTGCGCAGCAAAAAACAATGATGGCACTTGTTGGGGCTGTCAATCTGTACCTGCATCCCAGTACTTATGTGGCACTCTCTCAAGGGCAACTGGTTTCGTCAACTGCGCGCAGCGATGTCTTTGGCGAAGGCGGTAATGGTTTTGTGCCAAGTGAAGGCGTTGGCGTTGTGGTGTTAAAACGGCTGTCAGATGCCGAACGGGATAATGACAATATTATTGCAGTGATAAAGGGGAGTGCAGTTAATCATAATGGTAGAACCAATGGCTATGGCGTCCCTAATCCACAACAACAGGCTGCCGTGATTCAACAGGCATTGGACGATGCTAATGTTGATCCGGAAACCATCGGCTATATTGAAGCGGCAGCCAACGGTTCTGAGATGGGGGACGCTATTGAAATCACCGCATTAAACAAGGTGTTTAAAGGGACGCATGGCGAAAACCGTGCGCAATATAGACTCGGTTCGGTGAAATCCATATTGGGACATGGCGAGTCAGTATCCGGCATGGCGCAATTGTTTAAAGTTTTATTACAGTTAAAACACAAAACCCTTTGTCCAATGACGCTGGCCAAAAAACCTAATCCCAACATTAATTTCGATCAATTACCCTTTGGCATACAAACAAAGCAGGAACAATGGCCTGCGTTGAATATAGCAGGGAAGGCTACCCCTCGCCGTGCGGGTATTAATAGCTTTGGCGCCGGTGGCGTGAACGCCCATCTAATCATTGAAGAATACGATGATTCACAGAACGAAAATTACCGTAGTGAATCAATTGATAAATCCATTGTATTCGTATTATCAGCAAAAACAAAACGGGTATTGTCAAATTATCGCACGGAGTGGAAAATCTATTTGAAAACCCATGCAAATGTTAATCTTACTCGTATTGCATTCAGCCTTCAAAATGGCCGGGAGTCCATGAAGCATCGTTTTGCCTGTGTCGTCAATAATAAAGATGAATTGATAAACTGCCTGGATCTTACTGATACGGCTTCTACCGAGGTGTACACCTCAGATACCAATAACAGTTCGGGTAATCTCAAGTCAGTGAAAAAGTCCGCTGAAGATCAACATCGCATCGAGGCGTTAGTGGCCGCTGAAATTGAAGCAAAAAATTTAACGCAATTGGCCAAGAAGTGGGTGCAAGGGATACCGATTCTCTGGAAAGCCCTATACAGCGAGGTCGTGCCCAAACAGATATCGCAATTACCTAACTATCCATTTTCACAAAAGCGGTATTGGGTGTCGCAGGGCATAATGACGGGTCGTGATAACCGCAATACTAACGTCCCCCGCTTCATACCGCTGGAGCTCACTGATTTGTCCAAGCACGAGGAAAGCAGTGATATTACGTTTATTTCATTGGATGTTCCATTAGGGACTCCACTAGATAGCCCACGTGACACTCAATTCGATAATCCAATCGATAGCCCTTTAGCGCAACCGGCGGACAACATTTTCGCAGATACTCATGTTGTACCGATTAAAGTACCTAGTTACCCTGAGCCAGCTGAAATTGACCATGAAACTGTTTTGAACATTGTGCGGAATACTTTATTTGACGTCTTGTATCTCGATGATCAGGATGAAGTTGATTATGATACTAATTTTTCAGAAATTGGTGTTAATTCCATAAATATAGTCACGTTTGTTCAGGCATTAAACCAGGC
>Ga0316204_10005828_pt1 | contig 19774 bp, 18 predicted proteins | sample 6monrhotite_MG_2_FD_205661 | JGI IMG/M metagenome (GOLD analysis project Ga0316204, IMG submission 205661) | Microbial mat bacterial communities from mineral coupon in-situ incubated in ocean water Damariscotta River, Maine, United States -... | ecosystem: Environmental > Aquatic > Marine >...
CAGTGCGGTGAGCAGGGCGACGATTTCCTCTTTGGATACCTTATACCCACGGCCGAAACCGTGGCGGGGCACGCCGGGAAGTTTGTCGCGATCGATCAACTCGGGTGGCGGGTTCCACAATTCGGGATGATCGTCCATGTCGAGAAACTGCAGCGCCGCCGCACGAATTAAATCGCCGCGTCCGGCCAGAATGCCCGTCGACTGCGGACCGCGAATCGCCTTGCCGCCGCTAAAGGCGACCAAATCCGCGCCGGCGGCGATCAACGACCTAAGGTGTGTGCGCGGCGGCAATTCACCGGCAGCATCGACGAGTACCGGAATCTGGTGGCGATGCGCCATCGCAGCCAGTTCACTCAAATCGGGCCGCGACGTCGGCGAAAAGGAATAGATGATCCCCACCGTTTGCCGGGTGATGGCCGCTTCGTACTCCCAAACCTCGGTCCGTCGCACGCCCGCATTGGCGACAATTTCGTTAAAGCCCACTTCGACCAATCGCGCCCCCGAAGCGCGGACGGCATGGTCATAGCCGCTGCGCTGTTCGCGGGCGATGAGAACGTCACTGGCAAAATCATCGCAGTGTGGCAGGCGTTCCATTTTGCCCAGGTCGTCGCCGGTGATCATGGCAGCGCTACCCAATGTCAGCGCTGCTGCGGCGCCGGCGGTGACGATCCCCGCCTGCGCGCCGGTGGCAGCGGCGATGCGCCGGGAGGCCGCCGCTTGAAGTTCCTCCAGCGACACACAATCGCCGGCAGCGGCGACAAATGCGTCGAGGACCGGTTGCGGCATGGGGGCCCCCCCCAGTCGCGTAACAGCGCCTGTGGCGTTGATGACGGGGGTGACTCCAAAGTCTTCATAAATGCCCACTGAGGTACCTCATGGAAAAAAAGCCGACGGCTGTCACCATCGGCTTGGAGTGCGATTGAAATTTCGACAGCGACTGATACGCCGGCGTTACGATTTTTTAGCCGGTGCTGGAGGCATGGTGGCAAATTGCGGCGTAACTTCGCGGAGATTGGGGGCGATGTCCGCATTGACGTTCCCGGTGGCCCAGGAGAGCGCGCCGAGGATCAAATTCTGAAAGATCGGATTCGTCCAAACATCGGCGCGGTGTCCCATCGAGGAATAAAACACGCGGCCCTTACCATGGTTCCGTGCCCAGGTGGCGGGGAAGTTCGGTCGGTCGTAATCGCTCCCTTTCATCCCAGCCGTTTCCTGGATCAAGATCACGTGCAGGTCATCGGCAAAATTCTTCAGGCTATACCATTCGTCACGTATCTCAAATGATTTGCTGCGGTCTTCCAAACCTGGGAATTTGGGGTCGGCAATGACCATTTTGGCGACTTGTTGCGGTCCGTGCTTGATGAATTCGCCGCCGATCATTTCGATATACGGATCGCGATTCGGCTGGTTCACAAACTGGTTTTTTCCGTAGTGCTCCGGCGAATGATAGGTATCCGAGGAGCTATGCGTGGCGACAAAACCCTTGCCATCCTTGATCGCCTGTAAAAACGCGGCTTTGCCTTCTGCCGAAACGGGCGGGGCATCGTCGCGACTTTTGGATTTGCTCAAGTCCCCTTGCGTGTAGAAGAAAAACGCGTCGTACTTGGCGATATTCTCGGGGGTGAAAACCGAACCGTCCTTGGTGGCATAAACATCGAAGCCATGTTTCTGGCCCAGATCCATCAACACCAATTCCGCCGGTCCGTACTCTGCTTTATCGCGGCTGACCGATGCGTGTTGGTAACCCTCACTACGGGTGTACATCAAAACCTTGCGACGTTTACCAGTTTTGTCATCCGCCCAGCCAGCGGGAAACGATCCCAACCCATAGGTCGAAGCAGCAGCCGCCGTAGCAGCCAACATTTCACGGCGATTGAACATAATGATTTTTTCCTTTGGTTTTTGATTATAAAAGCAATAATTTAATTCTTACTGCCTACTCGATCAGACTTCCCAACCCGCGCGGTATTCCTTGTCCAACAGATCGTTCGCCTGCGCGTTGTTGGTGATCTTCATGCTCTGTGGGTCATAGTGCACCATTTCACCGGTGCGGTAGGCCACGTTACCCAACAGCACAATTTCGGTGAAGGGACCGGCGTAGTCAAAGTTGCTGCCGGTCGGGCTGCCGGTTTTGCAGGCGGTGATCCATTGTTGATGATGGTGCGTCTGGGAGAATTCCCCTGCATTCTCTGGTGTGAGATCTTTCTTCTCATCACCTGTAAACAACGTCGGATAATTCCCATGTGGGCAGGCAATTTGTCCGTCGTCGCCGATCAGCAAACTGCCGTTCATCGGCAACCGTTCTGCGACCTCACCGGTTGGCCGAGCCTCGCCTTCGTACCAATAGACGGTGCAGGGCGGCAGATCGCCGCGGGCGGCAAATTCAAACTTGGTGATCATTTCCGTCGGACCGCTGGCGGGCAATACCGCCGGACCTGTCGATGTGACCTTAACGGGTCCGCCCAAATCGAGTGCCATGAAGACCGGGTCCATCAGGTGGATCGCCATGTCGCCGATCGCACCGCAACCAAAATCCCACCAACCCCGCCAAGCGAAGGGGACGTAGGCGGGACTATAAGGCCGCTCCGCCGCAGGTCCCAACCACAGATCCCAATGCAAGTCCTTCGGAACCGCCGGTCGGTCTTGAGAAACAGTTTGTCCTTGCTTCCACCATTTGCCGGGACGGTCGGTGATGACATGAGCTTCGCGAACCGGGCCAATGGTGCCTTGCTTCACCATATCGATCATCTTCACATAGCCGGGATGTTCGTGATTTTGCGTCCCCATTTGCGTGGCGACACCCATTTTGCGAGCGGTTTCGGTCAGCAAACGGGCTTCGCGAACGGTGTGCGTCAGCGGTTTTTCGCAATAAACCGGCAACCCTCGCCGCAATGCACGAATGGCGGCCGGAGCGTGGTGGTGGTCCGGCGTGCCGATCACCACGGCGTCCAGGTCGTCTTGTTGCAGTAATTCCCGATAATCTGCGTATGTCTTGGCTGACTTATGATTTTCGGCCGCCTGTCCCAATCGTGTATCGTCGACGTCGCACAGGGCGACAATGTTTTCGGTGGCCACGTTGTTCAAATCCGCTCGGCCACGACCACCGACGCCGATCGCGCCGATGTTGAGCTTTTCGTTCGGAGACTTCGCAGCTCGCACGCCTTGTGTCCCGCTGACCCAGAGGGCGGTTCCCAGTGCAGAAGCTTTCAGAAAATCGCGGCGCGAGGGTTGGCTGTGTCTCATGAGAGTCCTCAATCGGGGGGATTATCGTGTCGAGGGCCGTGGTGGCCATTCGGGGTGAATCAATATATCACGATACCCGAATCGGTGGGGCCTGTCGACTATTCCACTGTTGTCTCAGTTGTGATCGTGCGGCGTTGACTCGCCTGTTGATACACGTCGACATAGCGGCGGGCACTGTTTAGCCAAGACCAATCGGCCGACATCCCGGTGACGACCAATTGCCGCCATTGTTGTTGATCCTGGTAGGCGGCTAATGCGCGCTGAAGCGCCGACGCGAGAGCCTCGGGGCGATATTCCACAAACGAAAACCCGTTCGCAGTGCCGGACCGCACGTTTTCCGGCGTGGCATCCACGACCGAATCAGCCAACCCCCCCACAGCCCGGACAACCGGCACCGTGCCATACACTAAGCTATACATCTGATTCAGTCCGCACGGTTCAAACCGGCTGGGCATCAGGTACATATCGCTGCCCGCCTCGATCTGGTGCGCCAAAGCCTCGTCAAAGCCGACCGTCACGGCGACCTTGTCGGGATACTTCGTAGCAAGTTGCGTGAGATAGTTTTCGTATTTCGCATCGCCGGTTCCCAAAAACACCAGTTGCAGATCCTGGGCCAAGATATCATCGATGCAGCCGGCGATGATATCGAATCCCTTTTGATCCGCCATCCGCGACACCATACCCAAGACCGCTGTCTCGGCCCGCTGCGGTAGTCCCATTCGTTTTTGCAATGCGGCTTTGCAGGCGGGTTTCCCGGTGGCGACGGTTGCAACATCGTAATTCTGCGCCAGATGCGGATCGATTTTGGGATTCCATTGCGACATATCCACCCCGTTGAGGATCCCTACCAACCGGTCGGCGCGATGCGTGAGGACCGAATCCAACCCCGCGCCGTTGGCTTCCCCTTGAATCTCTTGCGCGTACGTGGGACTGACGGTGGTGATGTAGTCGCTAAAGGCGATGCCGGTTTTTAGCAGATTCAGATGGCCGTAGAATTCCATTTCCTGCCAGTTGAAATGTTTCCAATCCAATCCGGTCAGCAGCATGTCCCAATGCCAAAACTGCCCTTGAAATGCCAAGTTGTGTATCGTGAGTACCGAGCCGGTTTGTGCGAATTCGGCGGTCTTGGAGTATTCCAATTTGAGCAGTGCTGGGATCAATCCCGTCTGCCAATCGTTGGCATGCACAACTTCGGGTCGCAAATCAAGCATTCGTGTTGCTTCCAGGACCGCACGACTAAAGAAGACGAACCGTTCGCAGTTGTCCTGATAGTCGACATTGTTTTCGCCGTACAGTTCGCAGCGGTCGAAATACAGCGGTTGATCGATGAGGTACACACCGACATCCGAGTCGGGCAGCGCTGTACGGAGCACTCGTCCGCCCCGTTTTTTCCCGCCAATGGGGATCGACAAGTCGAATCCCATCGACGTCAACGGGAAATCCGCAGCGGCGCCGGTAGATTGTTTTTGCGGGTAATAGGGCAAAAACAGCGAGACATCGTGCCCCAAATCTTGCAGCGCCTTGGCGAGTGCCGTGGTGACATCCGCCAACCCTCCCGTTTTGGCGAACGGAACGGCTTCTGACGTAGCGATCACAATATTCATCGAAGGTTTTCTCGGAGATATGAAACGGTGGCATCGTGCTTGCGGGAGTTTACCAGAACGTTGCGGCGCCGACTATTCTGCCGACGGTCTCCGTCACATGCGAAAACTTCGAATGCGAAAACTACCGGCTCCTCACGCTACCAACCGATGGCGACTCATCTATAATGAAAAATAGAACGATGCTATAGCGCAAGTCTGGAGCAGTTTTGAGTCAAGACAAGGCCTTGGGCCACACATCCAACGAAACTCCCCGGTGGGATCTGGCCGCCGAGACGATCACCGTCCGCATTCGCTGGTTCGGTTTGTGTGTGGGGTACGCGCTGGTGAACGTGCTGGAACGGGATATCCGCAACCACTCAGTGATGAACGCAATCCTCACCCTGGGGGCCGTGTATGCACTCATGGACACCGTCTGGAGCATTCGCGGCAAAGTCTTTCTCAGCAGGGCACCGTTGATCGTAGCGGTGATGGAAGCGGTTTTTATTGGCCTGCTGTGTTATTTCGATCAAGGGGCCGAAAGTCCCTTTCGCTATTATTACTTTTTGTCACTGCTGGTTTTCGCCTTGCGGTATTCGCGGCGGCTAACGTTTTCGACTTTCACGTTGCACAGTGTGAGCTTTGCTACGCTGGTCCTAGTTAGCCGCGTTCGCGGCCCCGATGGCGGCATGCATCTGGTGTCCGGTTCCGGGGAAACATTGTTGTTGATGTTGATCTTTATGGGGTGGGTGACCTGGGCGGGAACGTCCTTAGGCGGATTGTTGCAAAACGCCGGCGGTCGTCTCCGCCAAATGAACGACGAATTAACGCAAAACCAATTGTTGCTGGAACAGCGGATTGCTGAGCGGACACAGGAACTCCAGGAATCGCAGGCGCAGTTGGTACAACAGGAGAAGCATGCCGCTTTCGGCCTCTTAGCGGCTGGGATCGCGCATGAAGTCGGCAACCCGTTGGCGGCGATCAGTTCGCTGGTGCAAATGCTCAATCGTCGCCCCACCGATGAATATACCCGCGAAAAACTGAGCATGGTCGATGATCAATTGCGACGGATCCAACGTACATTGCGGGAATTGGTCGATTTCAGCCGCCCAGCCACCACGCAGAAATCGAAATGTGACATTCATGAAATCATTGATGCCGCTTTGAATATCGCCAAGTATTACAAACGCAAAAAAGGGAAAAAAATCGTCACCCGCTATGCCGCGGGGATACCCTTGTTGCGAACAGCGCGGGATCAATTGGTGCAAATTTTGTTGAATCTGATCCTCAACGCCATGGACGCCACCGACGAGGGAGGGACGATCGAGATTTTTACACGTCTCAAAGATGGCACAATTGAAGTCGCGATTAGCGACGACGGACATGGGATTTCCGCAGAAAACCAGCAGCAGATTTTTCTACCGTATTTCACGACAAAAGAGACCGGAACCGGTTTGGGACTGTTTGTTTGCCGTGGGATCATTGAGCAGGCGGGTGAGGGGCGGATTGAATTGCGCGAAAGTTCTCCGGCGGGGACGACATTCGTCGTGTATGTAACTTGCGAAATCGTCCGCGCACATCCCGATGTCCTAGAATCAGAAGCGATTAGAACGGAAATGACGGCACCGTGAATAAGTTACCCGCAGTTTTGATCGTCGAAGACGAGATCGTGATTCGCACGACGCTCAGTGAATTTCTCACCAGCGAAGGGTTCGACGTCGCCGAAGCGGCCAATGTCGGCGAGGCGCTCGTCCTGGCGCAGCAGCGCGACTTCCAAGTCGCGCTCTGCGATGTGCAACTCCCCGACGGCGACGGCATCGCGCTGCTCAGACGGTTGCAACAACTCGATCCCAACCTGTTTGTGCTGGTGATCACCTCCTACGCCACCGTTGAAAATGCTGTCGAGGCGTTTCACGCGGGTGCAGCCGACTACCTCGTCAAACCGGTGTTATTCGAGGATTTGCGGCACAAAATTGACCGGCTGTTTCGGTTTCGGCAGTTGTACGTCGAAAATCAGGCCTTGCGCCGCGAATTGACGCGGCAAGACTCCTTTGGCGAAATTGTCGGCAGCAGCATCCCGATCCGCGAAGCCCAGGCGTCGATTCGCAAAATCGCGGTTACGCGCTCCAACGTGCTGTTGGAAGGAGAAAGCGGTACGGGCAAGGAACTCTTTGCCCGCGCCATTCATCGCGCCGGTCCCAATGCTTCGGAACGTTTCCTGGCCGCTAACTGCGCAACAATGCCGGTCGAGTTGCTGGAAAGCCAACTCTTCGGCCATCGCAAAGGAGCCTTTGCCGGAGCGGAGTCCGATCAACAGGGGGTGTTCCACCACGCCGGCGAAGGAACCGTTTTTCTGGATGACGTCGCCCAATTACCCTTGGGTACGCAGGCCAAATTATTGCGGGTGCTGGAATATCAAGAAGTCGTCCCGCTCGGCGGCGTCGAACCGCAATCCATCTCCGCCCGTATCGTCGCTTCCACAACGCGCGACTTGGCAAACGAAGTCACCGAAGGTTGCTTTCAGGAGGATTTGTTCTACCGGCTCAATGGCGTAAAAATGCGGATCCCGCCACTCCACGAACGCCTGGACGATATCCCCGAACTGGTCGATTCGTTTCTCGGCAAACATACGGCCAAGATGGGCAAACGAGTCAGCGGCGTCGACAGTGAAACCATGCGGCTGTTGATGTCGGCCCGCTGGAAAGGCAACGTACGGCAACTCGACAACGCCATCGAACGGGCTGTGATCATGTGCGAAGGGACCCAAATCCGCCCCCAGGACCTCCCCCCCGATTTACTGGGCGTGGGCCAACTCCTTCCCGCTACCGATGACCTCCGTTCGGCGCGCGAACACTACGAACGCCTCCATATCTCCAGAGTCCTGCGACAATGCCCCGACAAACGCGAAGCCGCCAAACGGCTGCGACTAGGACTGTCGAGTCTGTATCGCAAGATTGAGGATTTGGGGATTGAGGTTTAGGCGGTGTAATTCAAATCTGCTAGTGCCGCTCCCCCTCTTGCACTCCCCGTCTTCGCCGGGGAGCAACGGCGCGACGCCTCCACGATTTGGGATAAACTCACGCTGCCGTCGCTCCTCCTCCCCAACATGGCAACTTAGGTGATTTTCTTCAAAGGTCACCAGCTTTTTGCCAAGTTTCCACATTTCCCACCCTCTTGGTGAAGATTCTCACACAGCCTTGCCACTGTGCGCACCGATATAGTGTGCATAACCGGAATGCATGTCCCCACCACTGTTGCGAAATGAGATGCCGCGCGGGCCGAGGGGCGTTTACCGATATTTATTCTTCGTTGAGACCTACCCAGGGGATGACTGTCATGGATCGACGCCCGCTGCCGAAACTTTGTTTGGCCTTACTCGTCTGCTTCACCGCTGCCACTGCCGTCAACGCCGCCGAAAACGCGTCGGCCAAAAAAGTCCGTTGGCAACCGAACTTGGCGGCGGCGCACAAGCAATCTCTCAAAACCGGCAAACCAATTCTGTTGGTCTTCGGTGCCGATTGGTGTTTCTTCTGCCACAAGTTGGAACGAGAGACGCTGAACAACGCAAAAACGGCGAAGTTCATCAACAGCAACTTTGTCGCTGTGAAGCTGGATCTGGAAAAGGACGAGAAGGTCGCCAAAATCCTGGGCGTGAAATCGCTCCCAGCTACGATCGTCGTCAATTCCGATGCCGATATGCTGGCCAACATCGTCGGCTACCAAAAATCGGCCAGCTATGCCAAGAATTTGCGGACCGCCTTGCGCGTGCACCAAGAGCTGCAGCAAGTCTCCGGTGAAAAAGCGACAACGACCAAATAGTCGTTTCGTGCATCGCTGATATCAAGGGTAGCCGCGATGGCGCAGACATCGGGGCGAGCAAAGCCCGCGCTAAGCCGCAATTTCCGCGTTCCTTAACCAGCAAAGACTAAGTTGGTAGGGACAGCAGAAATTGCTGCGTCTTGTGCCTGCGGCACACGGATTGCCCTTGGCAATCCGTGCCACCCAGAAGCCTTCACCTCACCAGCCCTTCTCCCGGAGGGCGAGGGGAAAGTCTGCGGAGCGCCGCGTGCATTGGTCGCGTGAGTGCTCGCCGCGGGGTGCCACTGGCTTTGCCAGTGTTTTTGTAGGTGGTTCTCAAATGTGAACTTGCACCGACAAAGCCCAATGTCACATAACTCCCAAGATCAAGCTGTGACGAAGACCTAGCCCTTAAACGCGCCTTGCTGACGAGCGAGTTCGATTTTGGAGAGCGGTTTGCCGTCCGCGCCAGTCGTGGGCGCTTTGGCTGCGGGGGCTTTGACTTCGGCTGCTTCAGCGGCTGGGGCTTCTTCCGCGACCGGTTCGCTTGATTTCGATCCGGCTGCCCCTTCCATCCGTGCCCGTTCCAACGGGGAGAGCGGCTTTCCGCCGTCGCCGGCAGGGGCCGTTTTTTTGGCTGGAGCGACTTTTGGACCCGAACCAGCTGCGCCCTCCATGCGGGCACGCTCCAACGGAGAGAGCGGTTTGTCGCCTCCAGCGGCTGCGGGTTTTGCAGCTGGCTTTTTCGCAGCCGTTTTGCTTCCCCCACCAGCGGCACCTTCCATGCGTGCGCGTTCCAGCGGTGAGAGCGGTTTGTCACCCGCCGGAGCAGCAGCTTTTCCGCCGGCGCCTTGCGCGCGAGCCATTTCCAAGGGGCTCATGCCTTTCTTGGCGGCCGGTTTCGCAGCAGCGGCTTTTGCGGCCGGAGCTCCTTTTTTCGCAGGAGCAGCGGCTTTTTTGGGCTGGGGCTTGTCCACGACCTTCAGGTAGCTGGGATCGATGTCGTACCAGGTGATGTCTTCGCCGCCGTCGAATTCGACCAGTGCGCGGCCGCTCATGTTGACCGTTTTGACGAGACCTGTGCGTGACGCGAACCGCAATAATTCCGGTACGCCTGCTTCGACAACGACGTATTTGTCGGTAAATTCCCGTTTGAGTTGTTCGGCCGCTTCGATAGTCATTGTCTGCCTTCGATATGTTGTGTCGGACTGATGAAACGCAGCCCATGCGCGGCGATCAGTCGAAACCAGTGTCGCGATAATTGGATTTCAACACGCGTGCGGGAATTTTGAAGCATCGGCCGCCTGAAATCAAGAGAGGTCGGCCCAGGAAATCTGGTATTGCCAGCGGATCGTTGTTCCGCCCGTTGTTGTCGGTACGCCGGAAAGGTCCCCATAACCTATTTTCAGGCCTGCTGTTGGGAACCAATGGGTTTCGCAGGGCGGCATTCCCGGAACGTCGAGAATCGCTAGCTGTAGGCCGGATTGCGCCTCGGTCGCAACAGGGGGCGATGATTCCGCAACGGCCCATTTTCCTCCTGCGTAGGAGCTGGTGACCCGGGTGGGCAACTCGGCTCCCACAAACCGCGCCGAGACATCAAAATCGAGGATTTTTGTCTCGGTATTCATACCCACGGCGACGGCATACAGACATTTGCCAGAGCGGCCGAACAGTTGGACTTCGGTCAGATGCGAGTGTTTCTCGTCCAGCAAAAGTTCCTGAAACACCGGACTGGCCGGCGATTCGTCCTCTGGCGAACCTTCGATAGAGGTCAAAACGTCCAACCATTTCCCCCCCGTGGAGACCGATATCATGTGTTGCCACCGGTCGGCAGAGAGTTCGCAAACCAAGCGTACTTGCTCGGTGGACATTTCACAGCGCGTGGGAGTATGGCTGGCGTGAAGCATGGAGTGACTTTGCAGGGATCCAGCAGGCGGAATTACGAAAACAGTGCTTTAAGACAGATTTGGGACCAGGTCTCGAATTGATCAATCTCCGCCAACAGTTGTTCGGGCGAGGCGAAACCGGTTTCCAGCATATCTTTTTCGCGGGGGCGGATTTTAGGTTCTTCGAGGTCAAAAACGTGCACGATACCCAGGTGGACTTTGCCGACATCGTTGCTGTCATCGTTGAGCATGCCCACACAACGATCGGAGTAGGGGGACTCGACATGAACCTCTTCTTCAATCTCCCGCCGCATCCCTTCGAGATAAGGCGAATCCGCTTGGTTTTCATCCACGGAGGAAACATGCCCGCCGACGCCGATGGAGCGTTTGGCGTGCAACCGTTTCTCTCCCTGTCCGCCGCCACGCGTGTAATAAAAAATCTCCCCTGCATGCTGGAAAATGCAGTACGGAATCAACTGCTTAAAGTCCGGATCTGCCTCCATCACATCCCGCGGCTGATAGCTGGTGTGAATCGGGTCGAGCAACGTTTCCAAATACGGCTGAACGTTGGTGGAAAGTCCCTCAAAATATCCAATTTCGCGAAACAACGACGTGGGAACCACCAGAATTTGTTCGACGGTTGTACTGGTCATGCAGCGTGACTCCTTCACGAATGGGGCCGGAGAGAATGCAATTATGGAACACAAATTAGCGAATCCGCAGCAGTGATTCCAGGAACTGCATGAATTGACGTGACAGCGGAAGTCGGTCCGCACCTTCCCTAATGCAAAATCTGCCGGATCGACCCCCTATTTGGCTATAAATGCACATTCGAGATGTCGGATGAATCTTCTTGCCACTTGGCCAATAGCTGTGCTAATATATTTGCACATGGCCGCCGTGCAATCGGTTCACGCTCAGTGCGCTCCGCTCGGTTGCGACCCCTATTACTGAGATTGGGGCTCTCTTTTCGCAACCCACTTTGAGGAGTTTGCCATGTTTCGACGCATGTTGTGTCTGTGCACGATGATCATTATCGGCATTTCGGCAGGGCCGTTAATCGCTGACTCAGGCCAACCCAAGACCAATACCCCCGTCACGCGATCGGAACTCAAATCTCTAATCAATCAATATGCGATTTCGCAACAGAGATTCCAGGAGGCGCTTGCAAAGAGCATGACTCCCGAGGAGCGCACAAACGTCAAGAAAACACTGCGCCCCAAGCCCGTTCCAGACGCGACTCGCTTCTTCGATTGGGCGGAAATCAATTCGAAAGACCAGCTTGCGGCCGACCTTCTGGTACTGATCGTTGTTCATGGTGGCAAGACGGAGCCGGCAATGCGCGCCGCCGCTCTATTGGCGAAGGATCATCTCGACCTCGACAGTGAGCGATTTTTTCAGGCTGCCGTAGCCGTGACTGGCAATCTTCCGCCCCAAGACGCGGAGACCTGGACGCGCGTCTTTGTGGATCACGGCGGTTCACGACAAACTCAGGCCCTCGCTTGCGTGCTACTTGCCAAGTTCAAAATGGGATTGGTGCGCTATGCGCAATTGCTTCAGAATCCGCGATTCGTGGAAGCGATGGATAGTCAGCTCGACATAGATCTACTAAAGCATCTGAAGAAGCTTGATGTCGCCAAAAAAAATGCCGAAGCAGAACTGCTGTTTGAACGACTGCTGACTGAATTTGCCGATGTGAAGTCTCGCGGACAAAACCTTGCTGAGGCCGTCAAACCGGATTACTTCGCCCTATCAAAACTCGCTATCGGCAAAGTCGCCCCGGAAATCGACGGTGAGGATCTTGACGGTAAGCGAATGACACTCAGCAGCTATCGTGGAAAAGTCGTCGTGCTTTGCTTTTGGGGCACGTGGTGCAAACCGTGCATGAAAATGCTGCCGCACCACAATGGACTCGTCGCGAAGCATCGAGACGACCCCTTCGCTTTTCTCGGCGTCGCCACTGATAAAGACCGTGAAAAGTTCGATAAGACCGTCAAATCGCAGGAGATCAGGTGGCAGAACTGGTGGGACGGTGGCGATAGCGGCCATCCCATTTCGGAAAAATGGTCAATCAACCAGTGGCCGACAATCATCGTCCTTGATCACAATGGGATTATTCGCCACAAGCATCTCGTCGGAGAACAACTGGATGTCGCTGTTGCCGGATTGCTGGACGAGATGCAGAAACCGTCGTCACCGCAAATTTCCCTCCTCAGAATTTGGTAAGGCTCACAATTCCCAAACCCTCAGATGAAACAACAATGGAAATCTCTATGCGACGAACGAAAAATAATCGTGCTCAGTCAGAAAGGAATTGATCACGGATAAACCAGTTACCCAGCGCGGCTGGTCCGCAACCAAGATTCTGAAAACAATTTGTCATAGGGTTCCCAGGGGACATGGAGAAGATGGTCCTCTTTGGCCTCCGGGAATGTTGGAAAGTGCGGCTGGGTGTCGGGGCCGTTATGAAGGTTGAGTCGCGTGACCTGAGGGTCAATCAGGAGAGGGAATGCGAATTGGTTGACGCTTCGAGGCGTCGGTCTCTAAACTGCGATTGTCAGCGAGTATACAAACGCTGCCGCAAACGAAAACGGGCTTTGCGGCCCGCAATTGTTGATTATCGCTTGAAGTCGAGACGTCCCGTGGGAATTTGTATCAGTGGAAATTAGCATCAATGGCGAATCGCGTGAAATCGCGGCTGGGATCACGGTTGCGGACTTGTTACGCGAATTGGAATTGCAGCCGAAGTATCTGGCTGTGGAACGCAACCTCCAACTCATTCCCCGCGGCGATCACGCAACCTGCACACTTGAGCCAAACGATCAACTAGAAATCGTCACCCTCGTTGGCGGAGGATGAACCGGGTGTCGATCAAAAACGCTGACATCACACTTCTTACCTGTTAGTAACCACACTGGCGGACAAGCCGCCAGTGGCACCCATTTTTCTGTCTACCGCCTACTAGAAAAAAAGCATGTCTACCGAACTTGCAAGCGACTCTCCGCTCGTCCTGGGCTCCCACGAATTCACGTCGCGGTTAATCGTCGGGACGGGGAAGTACGCCACCTTTGAATTGATGCGGGAATGCCTGGAAGCTAGCGCGGCCGACGTAATCACCGTTGCTGTGCGGCGCGAACGGTTGGTGGATGCCGAAGGCCGGAATATTCTGGATTTCATCGACCTAGAGCGGTATACGATCTTGCCCAACACCGCCGGATGTTTTAACGCTGAAGATGCCGTGCGGACCGCGCGGATGGGGCGGGAAATTCTCACCGGCCTGGAGAATCCCGGTGCCGATTGGGTCAAGCTTGAAGTGTTGGGGGACGCTAAAACCTTATTGCCCGATCCGATGGCGACATTAGCGGCCACCGAGCAGTTGGTGAGCGAGGGGTTTCAGGTGCTCGTCTATACGACGGACGATCCCATCACCGCGCGGCGTTTGAAGGAAGCGGGAGCGACATCAGTCATGCCGGCCGGCAGTCCCATCGGCAGCGGGCAGGGTGTTTTGAATCCCAACAACATCCGGATTTGTTTGGAGTACCTCAAAGAAGGCGATCCGGATTATCCGGTGATCGTTGACGCCGGTGTCGGCGCCGCTAGCGACGTCAGCGGGGCAATGGAATTGGGCTGCGATGGCGTCTTGCTGAACACGGCCATTGCCGGTGCCGACGATCCATTGATGATGGCGCATGCCATGCGAGAGGCGACTCGTGCCGGGCGTTGGTCGTATCGCGCGGGGCGCATCCCGCGGAAACTGTATGCGACCGCCTCCAGCCCGGAAGCGGATTTCGCACGGCGTTGATTGCCACGCTGCGAGACGAATCGCGCGTTCAAATCGTGTGCCCACCGTCGACTGTCATCACCGAACCTGTGCAGTAACTCGAGGCTGCTGACGCCAAATAAACCGTCATTCCCACCAGTTCCTCCGGTTGGGCAATCCGCTTGAGTGGCAGTTTGCCGACGACACTGTTGAGGATCTTTTCATTCGACCATAGTGCTTGGCTGAACTGTGTCTTAATCAGACCTGGGCAGAGCACATTGACGCGGACCGAATCGCCACCCCATTCAGCCGCCATCACTTTCGTCAAACTGATCAGTGCCGCCTTGCTCATGCTGTACAGCCCCAGCATCGGCTCGGGGCGAAGTCCGCCAATGCTGCTGACATTGATGATCGATCCGCCGCCGCGCGAAACCATGATCGGATGCACGAGTTTGGCGAGATTCAGCGGCCCCTTGACGTTGACCTCCATGATCTTGTCAAAGGCGGCGTCATCATTATCCAGCAACGGGCCGAAGACCGGATTCGTCGCTGCGTTGTTAACAAGAATATCGACGCCACCAAACGTCTCAACCGCATGGTCGACCAATGCTTGTAGATCTTCAGCGCGACCCATGTGCGCAGGAATACCGGTCGCTTCTCCGCCGTGGTCGCGGATGGTTTTAACCGCCTCGTCGATCCCCTCTTGTTTCCGGCCGCAGAGCACAACTTTAGCGCCGGACTGCGCCAAGCCACTGGCCATCGCCAATCCAATACCCCGGCTGGATCCAGTAATCAGGGCCACCTTGTCGGTCAAATCAAACAGATTTTTGGTCGGTTCGGTCATGGCGTGTTGCTTCCGATTGTTCGTCTGAGAACATCATTGGATATGTTGTTGAAATGTGTCGCGAATGCTCGCTGGCGAAAGGTCCCGCAACGAATGCACCACCTGGTCGGCGGCTGACAATTCCTCGTCAGTATGCCCGGCGCTGACCAGGGCGATGCAGACCATTGAAGCGGCGTGTGCGGCGGCGATCCCTGCCTGCGCGTCCTCAATGACGACGCAATTCCGTGGTTCGACTTCCAAACCGGCGGCCGCTTTGAGAAACACCTCTGGATGCGGCTTACCCCGCGTCACGTCGCGGGCGGTCACCACGGCTTTAAGGTGATCTCTTTTGCCAAGCAAGTCAATCACCAAATCGACATTTTCCAGCGGACCGGACGATCCGACGGCTATCGGGATTCCCGCAGCGGCGAGAGCGTCGATCAATTCACGTGCTCCGTCCATCGCCCGAAAGTCCTCGCGCAGAATGTCGCGAAAATGCAGTTCCTTGGCATCATCGATCTCGGCGACCGCTTCCGGGGTGGGGTCGTCTAACAGCCCGCACTCGACAATCACCTCACGGCTAACGCGTCCAAAGGTGGTCAGGAATTGAGCCCTGGTAAACTCGAAACCCCGTTCAGCCCCCAAACGCAGCCAACTTTCATAGTGCGCGTCGTAGGAATCAACCAGGACGCCGTCCATGTCAAAAATCACTCCGGGAAAATCGCACATGCGTAGGAGACGCCAATCGTGGGGTACGTTATTGGGGAGCGGATGCGACACTCACAGTTCGCTATGGAGAGTATGACACAGTTCTGTCGTATCGTCGTGTAGCCGTTACATCACGATGCCATCGATGATGTAGATTCGTTCTCCCTTCACTCCGTGGGGGAGCGTATCGATACGCAGGCGGGCGAAATGTTCACGGTAACGGTCTTCAACATCCGACTTGCTGGCAAAATAACGGACGTGCGCGGCCGAGTCGTAACTGGGGACCGATCCCAAGAACCGCGTGCCGGGTTTGATCTTGCTCAAGACTTCGTGGTCCCGCTCGATGTGTTCCAGGACTTCGGTGCAAACCACTGTGTTGTAATCGACCGTCTCGAACAGGTCGGTTTCAAAAATGTCCGCGACATGGAACTCGCGATCGGGATAAGTGGCTGCCGCGAATTCGATACGGGCTTCGCTGAAGTCAAAACCGCAGTACCGTGTCACCCCCACGTCGCGCAACAAACCCGCCAAATGCCCCGGTCCGCAACCAATATCGAGGACCGATTCGTCACCATCTGGGGCCAATCGTGTCACCAAAGCGGCGAACAAGAAGTAGTAGCGGAATGCCGTATAGTGCTCCGGCTTGTGCGAATTTCCCCGGAACTTTTCGCTGTACCAGCGAGCATCCTTTTCCTTGCCCACCAGTTTGACCGTGCCTGGCTGTTCCATCCGATTTCCCCCTTCCATGAAGTGATCGTAAGCATTTCTCGGGCCGCTCTCGACGAACCGGCGGAAACGTTACCAAAATCCCCAAGGCCGCACAATTCGACTTCACCGACCGCGTCGCATCTCGCCCCTTTCTCAAGTCTTGGGTGACTTTGATGGCGTAAAACCGTTGAAACTCCATTCCGCCTGCCGTCGAGCGAGAGAATTGTTGCAATCGGATTGATACACCGGTATCGTTGCGATGACAGGTCGACGCATGGTCGGTGACATCTTTTTTATGCCGCTCGTTCCCAAACTTGGACACGTAAAACGCCATGAAGCTGCAACAGACTCCTTGGTTTGACCGTAAAGATGCCGGCAGTACTGAGTGGCAATTTACGCTGCGCTTGTTGGAATCGGCGCTGCGGGCGAACCATGAAGACGAGTTGCTGCAAAGCCAATTGCCCGATGTCGCCAGTGAATTGCAGGCACAGTGGGTCGGGCTGGTCCGCAAAACTCCACAATGGGAACTGTCGGCGCAATTTGGACATATCAATCTCACCGAATTGCCGTTTAATGATTTGGACAACGCGCTGGACGGCGGGGTGGCCATGTTCATTGCGCCGCCCGATGGCGACGAGTTTTGGCCGCTGATCGGTGTCCCCTTTACTCAGCCCGACCTCTCCGGTGAGTTGTTGCTCTTTTCCGGCCGCGATCTCCGGCCTGAACAGGTTGGGTCGGCGTTGATGCTTGGTTGGGGGCTTGGTTCGGCCATTGCTGCAGTTCGCCGTTATCAGACCAGCCAGCGGCGGAGCGAACGTCTGGAAGCGATCTTGAAAATCGCCTCGCAGCTCAGCCACGAACGAGAAACCGTTCCCCTGTTGGAACTGATCGCCAATGAGGCAACACGTTTGTTGGAAGCCGACCGCGCCAGCATCTTCATTTGGGACCAGGATCACAGGCAGGTCATTGCATGCCCCGCATTGGGGGTCGAAGGGGGCACACTGCGGCTTTCCGACAGCGCGGGGATCGTCGGCGAAGTCATTCAAACCGGCACGTCCATACAGGTTGACGATGCGTATCTCGATGCACGGTTTGACAAAAAGGTCGACGTCAAAAGCGGATACAAAACGGAAAACCTACTGTGCGTGCCGTTGCTCAACGGCGACGGCGATCGGATCGGCGCTTTTGAGGTAATCAACAAGCTCGCCGGGGTGTTCACTGCGGAAGATGAAGAAAGCCTAACGCAATTGGGCATACAAGCGGCAACGGCCCTGCAGTCCACGCAAGACCGCGAACAGTTGGTGCGAACGCAAAAACAACTGACCGAACAGGTGACCGAAGGAGTGCGGATCATAGGGGAAAGTCCGGCAATCACCGTGCTCAAAGATACGATTGAGAGATTGGCCGCCACGGAGTTGCCCGTGCTTATTCTGGGAGAGAGTGGGACCGGTAAAGAGGTCGTCAGCCAATCCCTGCACTACCACGGCCCGCGGCGCGATCACCCATTTGTCGCCGTCAACTGCGCGGCTTTGGCGGAGACGTTGCTGGAAAGCGAGTTGTTCGGCCATGAGAAAGGCGCCTTCACCGACGCGCACGAAGCGCGACAGGGAAAATTTGAATTGGCCGAGGGAGGAACTCTGTTTCTCGACGAAATTGGCGACATGACCCTGGGCGGACAAGCCAAGTTGCTGCGCGTGCTGGAGCAAAAAGTCATCACACGCGTGGGCGGATCGCAAACCATTCCCATCAACGTTCGCGTGGTGGCAGCAACGAACGCCAACCTTTCTGAAGCGGTTCGCACCAAGAAGTTTCGCGAGGATTTGTATTATCGGTTGGGGGTAGTGACCTTGGATCTGCCGCCACTGCGCGATCGTCCCGAGGACGTGCTCCTCCTGGCGGATTATTTTCTGTCGCAGTTTTCAGTGCAAGCGGGACGGAAACGGCTAAAAATCGCCGCCGATGCGCGACGGAGGCTGCAGGCACACTCCTGGCCCGGTAATATCCGTGAACTTCGCAATCTAATGGAACGGGTCGCGTTTTTGGCGCCGGGTGAGAAGGTCGAAGTCTCTGATCTAGCGTTCATCCTCAGTCCCGATCGTTCGTCGATGGGCCAGGAAGAGGACCCGTCGGATGGTACGCTGGCCGATGCTACGAAACACTTTCAACAACGCTTCATACGTGGCGCTGTGAAACGGGTGCAAGGCAACATGAGCGAAGCGGCCCGCATGTTGGGACTGCATCGCTCGAACTTGTATCGCAAAATGCGGCAGCTCGAAATGGGCGAAGCAGAGGATGCTGCGGATTAGTTCGGAATCGTGGCGTTGTGCATCGCTGTTTTGAAGTGCCGAATTGCCTCAGCGTCGATGGCATTCGTTCGCTGCCCCCCTGCGCAGGCGGCGGAGCGGATAGCGATGATGTCGGGGGCAAAGTCCATCAGCGCCGGTACGTTGTCAGCAGTGATTTGTCCCGCGACGGCAACCAGTTGGCCGGCTGCGTGGATGTCGTTCACCAAAGCGCTCAGTTGGGGCTCCGAAAGCCAATCGAAGAGTCCGCGACCTGTTTTAGCGAAAGTGTCGAACAGCACGCCGGCGCAGCCTGCTTCGACAGCCGCAGCGACGATCTCGAGCGGTGGGGGGCTGTTGGCCTGTTCCCAGTCAATATAGGCAACTGCGATCCAGGCGATGTGCTGATCGGCTGCCAAATCGAATTGGCGGCGGACCTCGGTCCAACGCTGTTGCCAATCCAAGTCAGGCCGCAAGCAGGCGGTGCCCAGTTTCGCATAGGTAATTCCGGCCGGCAGAGCAGGGGGGGCTGCCACGTACCAATCGGTGGTCTCCCCCAAAGCCGTACTGACCACAACATCGACCTGCTGCTGCCGGACCACATCGGCAACCGTCGATATTGCCTCGATATCGGCCATTCCCAGCGAGCCGCGTGCAGGTTCTTTGATGTCCAGGATGTCACATCCCCCCTGAAGCGCCGCTTCTGCCTCAGTTCCGTTGCGAACACTGACTAATAATTGCGGCGGCATGCTGGGGCGGCTTTCTACGGGAGGGGGAGGTGCGGTCGCGGGAAGTCGTGTTCGGAGGAGGTGTCGTAATGTGTATCAGGGTATGGGTTTGTGGTCATTGTGCCAGCGAAGCGCAATTTGGCGCTAATGCGACTGCTGTTCGCTAGGATTGATCAAATTTATCGAAATTCTGCCGATTCGCAACGAACTCACGCGTTCTTAACAGGCTTGCCCTTTAGGGATGGTCGGTTGGCTGTT
>Ga0316204_10005829_pt1 | contig 19774 bp, 19 predicted proteins | sample 6monrhotite_MG_2_FD_205661 | JGI IMG/M metagenome (GOLD analysis project Ga0316204, IMG submission 205661) | Microbial mat bacterial communities from mineral coupon in-situ incubated in ocean water Damariscotta River, Maine, United States -... | ecosystem: Environmental > Aquatic > Marine >...
TGTATGACAGAAAAGCTAAAGGATTCCTGACCGTTTGGTCAAGATTGCAGTCTGATATAATCTCCGGTCAGGCCATGAAAGAATCTGTCTTTGGCAGGGTAAAATCGACCTCTGACACTTCCCCGTTGAGAGACAGCTCAGATACTACCGGATTGGTTTGCGCAATAACCTGGCCACGCCGGACCACAAACAAACGGGCCGGGCGCAGGCGAATGGCTTCAAACGGGCTTTTTGCCTGTAATACAACAAAATCAGCGTTATTCCCGACATCCAGGCCGTAATTTTCCAGATGCTGTACTTTGGCGGCCTCACTGGTAACAGCATCAAACATCGCCCGGACTTCGTCCATGCCCGTCATCTGGGCCGCGTGCACCGCCATATGGGCCACTTCCAGCATGTCGTGGCTGCCCATGGCATACCAGGGATCCATGACACAGTCATGTCCCAGCACTACCGGTACGCCGGCTGCCTTCAGTTCCCGGATCCGGGTCAGGCCCCGGCGTTTGGGATAGGTGTCGTGCCGCCCCTGAATGGTAATGTTGATCAGCGGGTTGGACACTGCGGCAACACCGGCTTCCCGGATCAGGGGAATCAGTTTGCTGACATAATAGTTGTCCATGGAATGCATCGATGTCAGATGCGACCCGGCAACCCGCCCCTGCATACCCAAAAGCTGTGTCTGCTGTGCCAGGGTTTCGATGTGGCGCGACATGGGATCATCGGTTTCATCGCAATGCATATCGACCAGCAAGCCACGCGTCGCGGCGATCTCCATCAACAGCCGCACACTTTCCGTGCCATCCGCCATGGTGCGTTCAAAATGCGGGATGCCGCCCACAACGTCGACACCCATATCCAGCGCCCGGACCAGCTGCGCAGCCGCATCAGGATCGCGCAGAAAACCATCCTGAGGGAAAGCCACCAGTTGCAGATCCAGCCAGGGTTTGATTTCCTCGCGAACCTCCAGCAGAGCCTCAACGGCCAGCAAACGCGGATCACAGATATCAACGTGGCTGCGAATGGCCAGTGTTCCCTTGGCGATGGACCAGCGGCAAAGTTCGTGCGCCCGTTCCTTGATGGCCTCAATGGTCAAATGGGGTTTCAGTTCCCCCCACAAGGCAATGCCTTCCAGCAATGTACCGCTCTGATTGACGCGGGGCTGCCCGAAGCTGAGCGTCGCATCCATGTGGAAGTGCGTGTCCAGAAACGGCGGCGTGACCATGTTGCCACCGGCATCAATCTCTTTTTGGCTTTCGCCTTCAAGCGCCGGTCCTCTGGCCACAATCCGGCCATCCTTACAGGCAATATCCAGGCTGTCCCCGGCCGCCGTGCAGGCGTTGCGCAATACCAGATCAAACATGGTCAGGTCCTTTCCCCTCGCCGGAACGGCACCAGCAATGCCTTGGGATACAAGGCCTTGCGGGAGACAATAATCATGGCCAGGATCGACAATACGTAAGGGGCCATCAGGAAGAACTGATAGGGAATATTCACGCCCGGCAGTTGCTGTACGCGAACCTGCCAGGCATCAATGCCGGCAAACAGCAGCGCCCCGATCAAGGCCTTGCCCGGCTTCCACGAGGCAAAGATCACCAGTGCGACGCAAATCCAGCCGCGACCATTGACCATCCCGAAATAGAAGGCATCAAAGGCCGACATGGTCAGGAAGGCACCGCCAACGGCCATGAAGGCACTGCCGACAACAACAGCACCGGTGCGCACAGCCAGCACATCAATACCCTGGGCTTCAGCCGCCATCGGGTTTTCACCCGCCATGCGCACAGCCAGGCCAACCGGCGTGCGATACAGGGCGTACCAGACCGCGAAAACCAGGATAATGGCCGCATAGGTCATGGCTGTCTGATTAAAGAAGGCGGGACCAAAAAATGGCAGATCAGAGAGGAACGGCACAGGTAAGGACTGGAAAGGTTCAATCTTCGGCGGCGTCGTGGCATCCGGCAACAACATGCGGAATACAAAATAGGATAACGCCGAAGCCAGCATGGTAATGCCGATGCCGCTGACATGTTGTGACAGGCCGAGATAAACCACGAACTGGCTGTGCAGCAAACCAAACAGGCCACCAACAAATGCCGCAAACATCACGCCGCTGACCAGGTCACCGCCCATGTAAACCCACATCCAGCCGGACATGGCCCCCATGGTCATGATGCCTTCGATACCAAGGTTCAGCACCCCTGCCCGTTCGCAGATCAATTCCCCCAGCGTGGCAAATATCAACGGTGTCGCAATGCGCAGCGTTGCGGCCCAAAAACCACCGGTCAGCAGTATTTCAAAAACATCCATCTGCTATCTCCACCTTATGCGATAGCGCGTCAGCATCAGACTGACCAGCACCGAGAGAACCGAAACAGCGACAATCACGTCAGAGATATAGGTTGGCACATTCAGGGCCCGGCTCATGGAATCGGCCCCGACGTAAATCGCTGCCAGGAACAGAGCCGACAGGACCACCGCCAGCGGATGCAACGCCGCCAGCATGGCCACCGCAATACCGGCATAACCAAAGCCCGGCGACAAATCCAGCGTCAGGTACCCCTTGGTTCCGGCAACTTCACCAACCCCGCCGATCCCGGCCAGACCGCCACTGATCAGCGCGGTCAGGACTATGGTCCGGTTGACGGAAATACCAGAGAACGCTGCTGCGGCCACGTTATGCCCGACCGCCCGGATTTCGTATCCCCAGACTGTAAAGCGCATGACCGCCCAGACGAGAACCGCCGCCGCCAGGGCAATAAAAAGTCCCAGGTGAACCCGGCTTTTGGCCATGATGGGCGGCAGTATACCTTCGTCGATAACCGGTGCCGCCTGTGGCCAACCCATGGACATGGGATCACGTAGCGGCCCTTCCAGCAGATAGCTTACAAACAACAGCACAATGAAATTCAGCAACAGTGTGGTCACCACTTCATCGACTTTGAGTTTGTTTTTCAGGATCACCGGTATCAGCAGCAGCAAGCCACCGGCCATCGCACCGGTCAGGACCAGAAAGGGGATCATCAGCCACGGCGGCAGGGTTATTACACCGGCCCCCAGCCAGGTGGCCGCCAGCGCACCCATGTAAAACTGTCCTTCGCCGCCGATATTCCACAGCTTGGCGCGAAAGGCGATCGCCGCCGCCAGCCCTGTCAGGATCATCGGTGTTGCCCGGGTCAGGGTTTCCGTCAGGGCAAACCGGGACCCCAGCGATCCCTTGAACAACAAGGCATAGGCCGTGAACGGATTTTCCCCGGTCCACAGAATCAGTCCGGCACAAAGGACAAGGGCCACGAAAACGGCTGCGACCGGGGCCATTAAAGTCAGCCGGGTTGAACTGTGTTCACGTGGTTCCAACCTCATGATGCAGCCCCCGTAATCGCCGCTTCACCTGAGCCGTCCTGCCCACTCATCATCAGACCAAGCTGACGCAAGGTTACCGTATGAGGGTCAAGGGCTTCACTTAAGCCGCCGTGGAAGACAACCTGGATTTGATCCGACAAGGCCATCAATTCTTCCAGGTCTTCCGAGATCAGCAACACCGCCGCCCCCCGGGCGCGGGCTTCCAGCAATTTGCCGTGCACGTAGGCAATGGCCCCGACATCAAGCCCCCGGGCCGGTTGATTGGCCAGGATGACAGCTGGCTGCGCATCAAGGACACGGGCCAGAATAAGTTTTTGCACGTTACCACCGGACAGCAAGCGGGTCTCCGCCTGCGCGCCCTGACAGCGAATGTCGTAGTCCGCAATCAGGCGGTCTGCGTTTTCGCGAATGGCCTTGAAGTCCAGGATCCCCTTGTTGGACTGCGGCACGGACCGCACAGATTCAGAAATCAGGTTTTCCCAGACGGTCATTTCACCAACCACACCAACATGGTTGCGGTCTTCGGGAATGCGCCCGACCCCGCGACGGACCATCTGCAAGGGAGACGTGTCCCTGACATCCTCACCAAACAGTTTCATGGCCCCGCTGTCCGGGCGGACATTGCCACTTAACAAGGATGCCAGGGCCTGCTGTCCGTTGCCCGAGACACCGGCAATGCCGGTAATCTGGTGACGTCGCAGAACAAGATTGGCGTTGTCCAGCCGACCAAACCCCCGGGCGCTGGACAAACTGACATTTGCCAGTTCAAACAGTGTATCACCAGGTGCCATAGGTTCACCCTTGGGGTCATGCACTGACCGGCCCACCATACTTTCCGCCAGCGAAGCCCGGTCGGCATCCCGGGTTTCGGTTTCTGCCACGATCTTGCCACGGCGCAGGACCACAACGCGGTCGCTGATGGCCAGAATTTCGTGCAGTTTGTGGGAAATAAAGATGACGGACATGCCACCGGCGACCAGCGTGCGCAGGGTTTCAAACAGATCGTCTGCTTCCTGCGGGGTCAGCACAGCTGTGGGTTCGTCGAGAATAAGAATGCGGGCTTCGCGGTACAGCGCCTTGAGTATTTCCACACGCTGGCGTTCGCCCACGCCCAGATCGCCGACCAGGGCATCAGGGTCAACGACAAGGCCAAACCTTTTTGACAGGCCGATGATTTTTTCCCGCGCACCTTTTCTGTCGCGCCGCATGGACCACAGGGATTCAGTGCCCAGGGTAATATTTTCAAGAACGGAGAGGTTTTCAGCCAGCGAAAAATGCTGATGCACCATGCCAATGCCCCGGTTCAGCGCCGCGTCGGGCTGTCCCGGCGGCAGGCGTTCACCAAAGGCTTCGATATGTCCTTCATCGGCCACATAGTGACCAAACAGGATATTCATCAGGGTCGTCTTACCGGCCCCGTTTTCCCCCAACAGGGCCAGGACTTCGCCCTCTCCCAGTGACAGGGAAATGCTGTCGTTGGCGACCAGCGGGCCAAAACGAATGGTAATATCAACCAGTTTCAGGATGTCCGGCATACGGCAAGGCTTTCAGAACCGGGGACAGAAAAAAGCGGCCCCGGAGAGGTTTTCTCCGGGGCCGGTCCAGAACCACCTAGAATGTGGATTTGGGCTGTTCGTCGTTGATCTCGATCGTCATCTTGCCTGCCTTGATATCGGCAGCAAGTTTGGCAACCTTTGCCTTGATCGCCGGATCAATCTTGTTGTCGAACTCATAGTAAGGGGCCAATGATGCGCCGCCTTTGGCCATCATGGTCCATTCCTTGTAGTCAGAAGCCACGAACTTGCCAGCCTTGACGTCCTTGATCGCGTTCATGATGGCGGCTTCCATGTGCCACAGGGCAGAAGTCACAACAACACCGGTGCCGTTTTCTTCCTTGTTCATGTCGTTCACGTTACCGAAAGCGATGATGCCTTTGTCGCGGGCGGCATCAACAACACCGGCACGTTCGGCATAAAGCACATCCACACCGGCTTCGATCTGGGCGAAGGCAGCTTCCTTGGCTTTGGGCGGATCATACCAGGAACCAATGAAATTCACCTTGAACTGGGCGTCCGGGTTTACCGACCGCGCACCAGCCATGAAGGCGTGGAACAGGCGATTGACCTCGCCAATGGGATACCCACCGACCATGCCGATCTTGCCCGTTTTGGACATGGAACCGGCGATAATGCCCATCAGATAGCAGGGCTCGTGGATGTAGTTATCAAAGACCGAAAAATTCTTGCCATGAGGTTTGAACGGATCACCCATGAGGAAGGAAACATTGGGATAATCGTCCGCAACCTTGCGGGCTTCACGGCTGATGCCAAAAGCTTCACCGACAACCAGGGAAACACCACTTTCGGCGTATTCACGCAGAACCCGGATGTAATCCGTGTTGGCGACTTTTTCTGAATAGACGTATTCAATTTCACCAGCTTTTTGTGCGGCTTCCAATGCCAGATGCAGACGGGCATCCCATTTCTGCTGGATCGGCTGGGTGTAAATCCCGGCCACCTTGATCTTGGCAGCGAAGGCCTGCCCGCCGCCGACAGCGACACCAGCCAGCGCCACAGCGCCTGCCAATACACCTAGTACTATACGCCTTTTCATAATCTGTTCTCTCCCTGTTTCACCCTGTTTTTGGGTGTTGTGACGGCCTCTTTTGGGCCAGTTAATTATTATTCGATAGAACCAGTCCCTACTCCGCAGCCGTGCTGAATGGGTTGCGCGGGTCCTGCGTCCAGTTCAGGTAGTCCTTGCCGTTGTCTACCTTACGCATGGTAATACAATTTTCGGGGCAGACATGCATGCATAAATTGCAGCCAACACATTCCTTATCAATCACTTCGTAATGGCGTTCGCCCTTGACCCGATCGGCGCTGATGGCCTGATGCGAGGTATCTTCGCAGACGATATGGCACAGACCGCACTTCACGCATTTGGCCTGTTCGATCTCGGCGACGATCTCGTAGTTCATGTTCAGCTTCTGCCAGTCGGTGACGTTTGGCACGGCCAGACCCTGGAAATCAGAGATTTTGGCGTAACCCTTCTGGTCCATCCAATCTGACAAACCATCAATCATGTCTTCGACAATCTTGAAGCCGTAATGCATAGCCGCGGTACAGACCTGCGTCGTGCCCGCCCCCAGAGCGATGAATTCAGCGGCATCGCGCCAGTTGGAAATGCCGCCAATCGCTGACATGGGCAGACCGCGTGTTTCCGCATCGCGAGCAATTTCTGCACACATGTGCAAAGCCATGGGTTTGACCGCCGGACCACAATAGCCGCCGTGCGTTCCCTTGCCGTCAACCGTTGGTGTCGGCGCCATGACATCCAGATCAATGGAGGTAATGGAATTGACCGTATTGATCAGGGAAACACCGTCACCGCCACCAGCCTTGGCCGCGCGGGCCGGGGTGAGAATATTTGTGACGTTTGGTGTGAGTTTGACCAGCACAGGCATATTTGAGTGGTTCTTGCACCAGCGCGTGACCATTTCCACATATTCCGGCACCTGACCAACCGCAGCACCCATGCCACGTTCAGACATGCCGTGCGGACAACCAAAATTTAGCTCAATGCCGTCACATTCGGTGTCTTCGACTTCCTTCAGGATCTTGATCCAGGCTTCTTCTTCACACGGCACCATCAGCGAGACCACAAGCGCGCGGTCCGGCCAGTCTTTTTTGACCTTCTTGATTTCGCGCAGGTTGACGTCCAGCGGTCGGTCGGTAATCAGTTCAATATTGTTCAGGCCAAAAATGCGCTGCTCGCCGATATGCACGGCACCGTAACGCGATGACACATTGACCACCGGCGGGCCATCTTCACCCAGGGTTTTCCAGACGACACCGCCCCAGCCTGCCTTATAGGCACGGACAACATTGTATTCCTTGTCAGTCGGTGGCGCAGAAGCCAGCCAAAACGGGTTGGGTGATTTGATACCGCCAACGTTTGTGGAAAGATCAGCCATCACGAGGCTCCTTCAGATAATTTCAAGTGAATGGATTCAGCTGCGATCTTGCCGTCTTCAACGGCACTGACCGTCAGGTCCTGTCCTTCGACGCAATCTCCACCGGCATAAACATTGTCCAGCGACGTCAGGCGACCTTCATTCACACTGATACGACCGCCTTTAACCTCAGGCGCATCTCCACCGCCAAGTGGCGACGGATCAAAGGCCTGACCAATGGCCTTGAAGACCTGATCAGCGGTGATACTGAAGCTCTGGCCTGTGCCTGTCAGGCGACCATCGTCGCCCAGTTCAGTGGTCTCAAATTCCATCTCAACGGCGGAACCGTTCTGGCCCTTGATGCCGACCGGTTTGGCCCAGTGACGGATAACCACACCGTTGGTTTGCGCCAGGTCCTGTTCAAAACCCGTGGCCCCCATCTGCTCCGGCCCACGCCGATAGACCAGGGTAACGTCTTCTGCCCCCAGGCGTTTGGCCTGGACGGCTGCATCAACGGCGGTGTTGCCGCCGCCGATAACAATAACCCGACGCCCCACCGGGACGCTGGCCAGATCATCTGCCTGACGCAGTTCGGAAATATAATCCACAGCGTCCTCAACGGCGTCCACATCTTCACCATCCAGGCCAAGTGCATTCACCGCGCCAAGACCCAGACCAAGGAATACCGCATCATGATCGTTGCGCAACTGATCCAGCGTCACGTCTGACCCCAGGGCCTTGCCGTTCTCAATGCTGATCCCACCGACGGAGAGAATGAAATCAATTTCGCGCTGGGCGATATTATCCGGCATCTTGTAGGCGGCCAGACCATATTCGTTCAACCCGCCCGATTTGGCTTTGGCCTCATAGACCACAACATCATGGCCGTAACGGGCCAGGCGGTGGGCGCAGGCCATACCGGCCGGTCCGGCACCAACAACAGCAACTTTTTTGCCCGTTGACGCGGCCCGGGTGTAAGGCTGCATGCCGGCATCAAACAAGGCATCCGTGGCGTGGCGCTGAAGCTGGGCAATAGTCACCGGCTTGTGGTCACCGGTATTGCGGACGCAGACTTCCTCGCACAGTTCTTCAACCGGACAAACCCGCGCACAAGTCGCGCCCATGATGTTTGAATCAAGAATGGTTTTTCCGGCACCCGTCGAATTGCCGGTGGCAATGCGGCGGATAAAACCGGGGATGTCGATGCTGGTCGGGCACGCTTCCAGACAGGGCGCATCGTGGCAATAAAAACACCGGCTGGCTTCGTTATAGGCCTGCTGGTCTGTCAGTGGTGCATGCAAATCGGAAAACGCCTCGGCGAGCACGTTAGCAGTGCAACGCCCGGCAGCGACGTCACGGGATTGTGTCATGTAGTTCCCCATCTTGATCGGGACCGGTTGAAATGATCCGGTCCACCCTGATTTTATTTCGCAGGAATTGCTTCGCTGCGTTGACTGGAACATTTTCAAGAAATTCTAATTTCCTGAAAACGCCCTGCTTGTTTATTTTGTGCAATTTTTGCCGAAAATGAATGCTCATTTTCTCTGAAATTGCTCTAGCGCTTGACGCGCCCTTTTTCTGCGTGTTGAGTTGGAGGCTAGTAGAAACCTGACCAACTGGTCAAGTTTTTTCTGACCAATTGGTCAATGTTTGTATTTATAGTTCGACAGATACGGCTTCACCGGGGGAGAAAGATGGCATCTGCGCTGAATTCAGGGCAAGGAAACAACGGCGCAAATGCTGGCCGGGAGCCTGTTGGCGCCCGCGCGAGCAAACGCCGGATCAACGAAGCCCACATTATTCAGGCTGCCGAAAGCGTCTTCGCCGAACATGGCTATGGGGGTGCGACAACGGCCTCGATCGCTGAGGCTGCCGGATTACCCAAAGCCAATGTACATTATTATTTTGGCACCAAAAAAGCGCTTTATCAGGCCGTGCTGGATAACATCCTGTCCCTGTGGCTGGCTCCGATGGAAGACATCCAGGTAGATGCCGACCCGGCGATGGCCCTGAAGGGATACATCGCCGAAAAAATGCGCTACACGCGGGAACGCCCCAGCGCTTCAAAAGTCTTTGCCAACGAATTGTTACACGGTGCTGTACACCTGGAGACCCATCTGAAAACAGATCTGAAGGCTTTAGTCGAAGAAAAAGCGGCTGTGCTGAATACCTGGATTGAACAGGGTCGTATGAAGCCGGTTGACCCGGCTCACCTGTTTTTCCTGATCTGGGCTTCGACCCAGACCTATGCGGATTTTGATGTACAGATTGCAGCGGTCCTGGGGAAAGCGCATATTACCCCGGAAGATTTTCAAACCGCCGAGGAAACCGTCACTCACATGGTGCTGGCAACCTGCGGCCTGGAATAAATCCCTGCCTCCCCTGTCCTTTCAGGAGCAATACCCATGATGCACGAATTCCCTTCCGGTCCGGAAGATCAGGTCACCCTTGCTAACTGGCGCACCAGCCCCTTTAACCAGTGGGCTTTTCAGCATGTGCGTGAAATCGTGCCGTCTGCCGATATTGCCAATTCACCGGAACAGGTCATGGCGCTGCCGGAACAGGACTGTAATTTTGACAACCTGCGCATTGGCTCAGATACCGGGGATATCGACTTCGAGGACTTCCTTGAACGCAGTTCCACAGATGGCCTTGTTGTCCTGCACAAGGGCCAGGTGGTTAAGCAGCATTACACCAACGGCATGAACGAGAGCACACCGCATATCCTGATGTCGGTTTCCAAATCCATGCTGGGTCTGCTGGCCGGTATTCTGGTGGATCAGGACAAACTGGATGTGGATGCCCTGGCGACAACCTATGTGCCTGAGATTTCGGCCACGGCCTATGCTGGTGCCACCATCCGCAACCTGCTTGATATGCGGGCGGGCATCGAGTTTGACGAAGACTATCTACTAACCAGCGGCCCGATTATCGAATATCGCAAGGCCACCAACTGGAACCCGCTGGGTCCGGGTGACAAAGCCAGCGACCTGCGCAGTTTTTACGGTTTGCTGACTGACAGCGATGGCCCGCACAATGGCCGTTTTCACTATGTCTCGCCCAATACAGACTTGCTGGCCTGGATCATTGAACGGGCCACGGGACAACGTTATGCCGACCTGATGTCACAGCTGCTGTGGCAGCCCATGGGCGCTGAACGCAGCGCCTACATCACCATTGACCGGCTGGGTGCGCCACGTGCCGCCGGTGGCATGTGCGTGACCACACGGGATCTGGCCCGGGTCGGACAATTGCTGGTAAACGATGGCCGCCACGGCAATCGCCAGGTTGTACCGGAAAGCTGGATCAACGATATGCAGGGCAATGGCGATGCCGAAGCCTGGCAGGTGGGTGATTTTGTCGAGCATTTCCCCGGCCTGCCGATCCGCTATCGCAGCAAATGGTATCTTCTGGACGGCGAGGCACCGGTGCTGTTCTGCCTTGGCATTCACGGCCAGTACCTGTTTGTTGATCGCGCCAATCAGGTCGTCGTCGCCAAACATTCCTCCCGTGCGACACCGCTGGAAGAAACAGACGAACAGCTGAATGTCCGCGCTGCCCTGGCGATCCGGGATTTTCTGACAGGTTAACTTCCAGCCAGATCAAGCCTGTTCGTAGTTTCGGGCGCGCCAGAGTTTGATGGCAACCAGCACTGACGGCAGCAAATGCCAGGCGACATCAAACAGATCGATAAGCCGGTACAGGTCGCCGGCCATCAACATATTGTATTTTTGCACGATGTGCGGTTCCGGGGTGAAGGGTGCCAACGCCATAAATACGGCCGCCGCCAAAAGTATGGGCAGGGAAATTTTATCCAGCCAGGTCACAGATTAATCCTTTCGGGGCCGCTCCCCGCCGCCGTCAGGCGTGGTGGATATCGGCCGGTTCGTCACAGATCACAGACTTTGCGGACCATATCCATATCCTTCTCCGCTGTCACCAGTTCTTCCCTGCCTGACCGGGACAGAAACAGGACCGGGTGAGCATCTCCTGCATGTTGCAGGATGTGCTCACTTTTGCGTCCCGTCTATTTGAGAACCGGCATGGTGAATTCGGCACCGGCACGAATGCCGGTGGGCCAGCGTGATGTCACAGTTTTCAGCTTGGTAAAGAACTGCACGCCTTCCGGGCCATGCATATGCAGGTCGCCGAACAGAGACCGCTTCCAGCCACCAAAGCTGTGGAAAGCCAACGGCACAGGGATCGGCACATTGATGCCGACCATGCCGATCTGGGCTTTGGTCGCAAAGGTGCGGGCGCTGTCACCGTCGCGGGTGAAGATCGCCGTGCCGTTGCCATATTCATGATCGTTGACCATGCCGATTGCGGTATCAAAATCGTCTGCACGAACCACACTGAGGACCGGGCCGAAGATTTCTTCCTTGTAGATGCTCATGTCCGTGGTGACGTTGTCGAAGATCGTCGCGCCAACAAAATGGCCACCTTCATAGCCCTGGGGTGCAGTATAACCGCGGCCGTCGACCAGCAAATCAGCACCTTCAGCAACACCGGCGTCAATGTAGCCACGCACCTTGGCAGCATGTTCGGTGGTGATCAACGGACCCATTTCAGAACTCAGGTCCATGCCAGGGCCCGTTTTCAGGGCTTCGGCGCGCGGCACCATGCGCTCCATCAGTTTGTCACCGGCATCGCCTACAGCCACAGCAACAGAAACCGCCATGCAGCGTTCCCCGGCTGAGCCATAAGCCGCCCCCATCAGGGCATCGGCGGCCATATCCATGTCAGCGTCCGGCATGATAACCATGTGGTTCTTGGCCCCGCCCAGAGCCTGCACACGTTTACCGTTGGCGGTACCGCGGGCATAGATATATTCAGCAATGCCGGTAGAGCCAACAAAGCTGATGGCCGCGATATCCGGGTTATCAAGGATCGTATCTACGGCAACCTTGTCACCATGCACGACGTTCAACACACCTTCCGGCAGGCCTGCTTCGATCAGCAGTTCCGCCATGCGGTTGGCCAGACTCGGGTCTTTTTCCGATGGCTTGAGAATGAAGGTATTGCCGCAGGACACAGCAATCGGGAACATCCACATAGGCACCATGGCCGGGAAGTTGAACGGCGTGATACCGGCTACAACACCCAGTGGCTGGCGCATGGAATGCATATCGATGCCAGCGGCCACATCATCGTTGTAGGCCCCTTTCAACAGATGCGGGATACCACAGGCAAATTCGACGATTTCGATACCGCGGCTGATCGAACCCTTGGCGTCTTCAAAACACTTGCCGTGTTCAGCCACAACGATTTCGGCCAGGCTGTCCATGTTGGCTTCCATCAGCGCCTTGAAGTTGAACATCACACGGGCACGGCGCAACGGTGAAGTTGCAGCCCAGGCCGGGAAAGCTGCCTTGGCACTGGCAATTGCTGCGTTCATTTCATCAGCCGAGGCCAGTGGCACTTTAGTGATCACTTCGCCGGTTGCGGAGTTGTCTACATCGCTGAAGCGCCCGGATTCACCGGCTACATTCTTGCCATTTACAAAATGGGTCAGGTTCGTCGTCATTTTTTGTTTATCCCTGGTTATGGTCGCCGGAAGTTACGCTGCAAGCACATCTTTCGCCGGTACATAAGTCAAATTCTGGTCAATCGCGACCGCTTCATATGTCAGTTGTCCCTTGTGCACATTCAGCCCTTCACAAAGGTAAGGGTCTGAAAGCAGCGCTTCACGATAGCCCTTGTCAGCCAGCGCCAAAGTAAAAGGCAGGGTCGCATTGTTCAAGGCAAAGGTCGAAGTGCGGGCCACGCCGCCTGGCATATTGGCCACACAATAATGCACCACACCATCAACAACATAGGTCGGATCGGAGTGGGTTGTGGCGTGGCTGGTTTCACAACAGCCGCCCTGGTCAATGGCCACGTCAACAATGACGGAGCCACGCTTCATCTTTCGCACCATGTCCGCGGTTACCAGATGCGGGGCTGCGGCACCGGGCACCAGCACTGCGCCAACTACCAGGTCGGCACCCAGCACCTGTTCTTCAATATTTCCGCTGGTCGAATAGATAGTGTTGATCCGTCCCCGGAACATCTCGTCGAGTTCAGCCAGACGTTTGAGCGAGCGGTCAATGATGGTCACATCACATTCCAGCCCGACAGCCATACGGGCGGCATTGGTGCCGACGACACCGCCGCCAATAACCACAACCTTGCCTGACGGTACACCCGGCACACCACCCAGCAGGACGCCACGTCCACCCGGTTCCATTTCCAGACAATGCGCACCAGCCTGGACGGACATACGTCCGGCCACTTCACTCATGGGCGCCAGCAGGGGCAGTGAACCATTGGCCCCTGTCACTGTTTCATAGGCAATGGCAACGCAGCCACTGTCGATCAGGCCTTTGGTCTGGGCCGCATCAGGGGCCAGGTGCAGATAGGTAAACAGGATCTGGTCGGGGCGCAGCATGGCAATTTCGCTGGCCTGTGGTTCCTTCACCTTGACGATCATGTCGGTGCCGGCAAATACCTCTGCCGCCGTATCCACAACCGTCGCTCCGGCAGCCCGGTAGTCATCGTCTTCCAGACCAATGGCGTGACCGGCCATGGTCTGTACCGTAACCTGGTGGCCATGGTGGATAACTTCGCGAACCGACGCCGGTGTCATACCGACGCGATATTCATGGACCTTGATTTCCTTGGGAACACCGAGATGCATTTTATTGTTCTTTCGTATCAAATATTGCAAACGCCGGACCTGTAACAACGGGCCCGGCGTTCGGTTTACTGGTTATTAGTCGAGGTTTTTCAGGATGTCGCTGAGAACACCGAACATTTCATCAATCTGGGCCCTGTTGATCATCAGCGGCGGAGACAGGGCAATGATATCGCCTGTGGTCCGGACCAGAAGTCCTTTTTCATAGGCAGCCAGGAAAGCGGCAAAGGCGCGCTTGGTCGGCTCCCCTTCAATGGGTTCCAGTTCAATCCCGGCGATCAGGCCGGTGTTGCGCAGATCAATAACGTGCGGCAGCCCTTTCAGACTGTGTACGGCATCTTCCCAATAGTCAGCTATATCAGCACACTGTTTGAACAGTTCTTCGTCACGATAAACATCCAAGGTCGCCAGGGCCGCGGCACAGGCCAGCGGATGGGCGGAATAAGTATAGCCATGGAACAATTCGATGGCATTTTCCGGACCGGTCATGAAGGTATCATAGATATCGCCGGAAGCCATGACGGCGCCCATGGGCACTGTGCCGCTGGTAATACCTTTGGCCAGGGTCATCATGTCAGGCGTCACACCATAATGGTCGGCACCAAAAGCAGCCCCTGTACGACCGAAACCAGTGATCACTTCATCAAAGATCAGCAGGATGCCGTGTTTGGTACAGATATCACGCAGGCGTTGCAGATAGCCCTTTGGCGGCATCAGCACACCGGTGGAGCCGGCAATGGGTTCAACGATAACCGCGGCAATCGTGGAGGCATCATGCAGGGTAACAATGCGTTCCAGTTCGTCCGCCAGTTCCGCGCCATGTTCAGGTTGGCCACGGGTAAAGGCATTTTTGGCCAGATCGTGGGTGTGCGGCATGTGATCCACACCGTTCAGCAGGGAGCCGAAGAACTTACGATTGGTGACGATGCCGCCGACGGAAATACCGCCAAAGCCAACGCCGTGATACCCGCGTTCGCGGCCAATAAAACGTGTCCGGGCACCTTCGCCACGGGTACGGTGATAGGCCAGCGCGATCTTCAGGGCTGTATCAACAGCTTCAGAACCGGAGTTTGTAAAAAAGGCATGGTCCAGACCATCAGGAGTCATTTCTGCCAGCCGGGAGGCCAGTTCGAACGCTTTGGGATGACCCATCTGGAACGCCGGGGCGTAATCCATTTCGCCAGCCTGCTTCTGAATCGCCTCAACCACCGGGGCACGATTGTGACCGGCGTTGCAGCACCACAGCCCGGCTGTGCCGTCCATGACCTGACGACCTTCCGCCGTTGTGTAGTGCATGTCTTTTGCAGCAGTGAACATGCGCGGATTGGCTTTGAACTGTCGGTTCGCCGTGAAGGGCATCCAGAACGGATCAAGGTTGTTGGGTGTTGTTGGCGCGCTCATCACAGTATCCCCTTTGATGTCTTGCTTATGAAGTCACGTAGTTTAAGTCTGCGATAGCATAGTTATCTATTAAATTAAACACTATTCGACAAAACTGGACGTATTTTGTCGTAATATATTAATCACTGATATATACTGTCTATTATATTTAACATTAAAGTCAGCGAAAAACATGACCGACAGCAACAAAGACCTTGATCCGGCTTATGGTTTTGACCTTGGGACCCGCCTCAGGGGTGTGCGCGAAAGCAACGGCCTGTCGCAACGTGAGCTGGCCCGCCGGGCCGGTGTGACCAACGGCATGATTTCACTGATCGAACAGAACCGGACCAGTCCGTCCGTGGGCTCTCTGAAAAAAGTCCTGGACGGCATCCCCATGTCGCTGGCGGACTTTTTTGCCGGTGAAAATACCGGTGGCTCAAAAATATTTTTTGCCGCGGATGAACTGATGGAAATCGCCGGTGGCGACCTTTCCTACCGCCAGGTCGGACGTGACCTGTCAGACCGGGCCCTGCAAATGATCCATGAATGTTATGCCCCCGGCGCTGATACCGGCCGGGCCATGTTATCCCACGAAGCCGAAGAGGCCGGCATTGTCATCAGCGGCGAGATGGAATTGACCGTCGGCAACCAGCGTCGGGTCCTGGCTGCGGGGGAAGCCTATTACTTCGACAGCCACCAGCCCCACCGCTTTCGCAATATCAGCGACAAGGACTGCATCGTCGTCAGCGCCTGCACCCCGCCGTCGTTTTAGGAGGCTCGGCTAGCCAAGGCCGTCTATTTTGGCGGCCAGGACAAAGTCGTTTTCATGCAGGCCCTGGATTTTGTGGGTGTAGATCACGATTGTCGCGTAGCCCCAGCCGAAGCTGATATCCGGATGATGGCCTTCGGCTTCAGCCAGATCGCCGACCTTGTTCACAAAAGACTGGGCAGCAACAAAATCATCAAATTTAAAACTTTGCTCAAGCCGGGTTCCTTCTTCTTTCAGTTCCCAGGCAGGTGTCTGTTGCTGGAATACCCTGGCCTGAATTTCGCTCATGGGCGGGATGCCGCCCTGGCAGGGGACGCAGACTTTTTCGGTTAATGACATTTCCTGTTTCCTGTTCAGAATCTTTTGCTGACATAAGTATAGGTCACCCGCCACTGATGCCCAGGCATATCGTATCTCTTGCTGGACCCGGCGCGGAGACAACGCTAAGCTGTCCGCCATGTCAAATTCACCAGGGGAGAGGCGGAGATGCGCGCCGTTTTCAGCAAGTAAGAAATTGATTGAAGTCCGGAAAATACGGACCTTTTGATTTATGCCCTGGTCAAGTTGTTGAACAAACGTTTGCGAAAAGCCAACGCAGTTAATTAGCAACAAGTCGCCGTTGAAAGTCGGCGGCAGGAAAACATTACTATGGATTCTGTTCTGATCACCGGTGCCAGTCGCGGCATTGGACATGAATTTGCCCGCCAGTATGCGGCGGACGGCTGGCAGGTTTATGCCTGCTGTCGTGATCCGGAATCAGCCACCGAACTTCAGGCCCTTTCCCGGGCGCCCGGCGTTACCCTCTCTGTGCATAAAATGGACACGACCGACCAAGCCAGCATTCAGGCTGTGGCAGACGAACTGGCAGGCTGGGAAATTGATATTCTGATCAACAATGCCGGGATCAGCGGTCGGCGCGATGCCGGTGTTGGCAATATGGACTATCACAGCTGGGCCGAAGTCATGGAGACAAACGTCTTTGGCCCGATGAAGGTTTCCGAGGCCTTCCTAGAGCACGTCAGCGGCAGCTATCTGCAACTGATTGTCATGATTTCCAGCCGGATGGGCAGTGTTGGAGATACCACCAGTGGCGGCTCAATGATTTACCGATCATCAAAATCCGCCCTGAACATGGCCATGCGTTGTCTGGCTCTGGAAACAAAATCAGAGGGCATTACAACTGTGTCGGTTCATCCGGGCTGGGTGCAAACGGATATGGGCGGCACGGATGCCACGTTGAAACCACACGAAAGTGTCTTTGCCCTGCGCAAGCTGTTTTATCAGTTACGCTCAAGCGACAGCGGCAAATTTTTCAACTACGACGGCACCGAACTGCCCTGGTGATATAAAGGCCGGCGTTGCCCTCTGGTGCTACAGGATGACCTGATGTTCAGCCTGTCCGGTTCCTGCCCCTTCAAAAACAAAGGTCTGTCCGGCAGCGGGTTGCTGCTGGCGTTTTTCTTCGCTCAGATCAACCAGCGCCGATGTGACATAAAGTGATGACAAATCCACGCCACCAAAGGCCGGGCAGGTAATCAGGCTGGTTGGCAGGGTCAGGGTTTGGATTAATTCGCCAGTGGCAGAATAGCAGGCCACAGCATACCCGCCCCAGCGGGCGTTCCACAGATTGCCCCCGGCATCGACAACGGCGCCATCCGGGCCAAATTTTTCGCCTGTCAGATCTACAAATACTTCCGGTTCGCCTTCGGGCCAGCCGTCCGCCGGGTTCAAACGCTGGCGCATAATTTGCTGACGCACGGAATCGGCAAAATAGGCCACGTCACCCTGCGGTGAAAAACACATGGCATTGGGAACCGTGATATTCGAATAGAGCTGGCGAACTTCGCCACGATAATACCGATAGATCGCGCCGGCAGCTGTTTCATGCCCCAGCCCCATAGTGCCGATCCAGAACCCGCCCTGGGCATCGGCACGTCCGTCATTGGAGCGGGTCGCCGGATTGTCTGCCTCTAACGGTACAACCTTGTCCATCTGGCCGCTGGCAATATCAAACCGGGACAGAGCCGAGGCGCTGGCGATCAGCAGACTGGCATCGTCAATCCATCCCGCAGCGGACACCGGCTCGTCGAATTGCCATTGCTGCAGTTCGTCTCCGGCCCGGCGAAACAGGATATACTTTTCAATATCAAACCAGAAAAATTCCTGCCGCCCCGGATGCCACAGCGGGCCCTCGCCCAGTTCATTGCAAGTCGCATCAAAAACCCTGGCGGTCATCTCAACCCCAAACCTCAGCTGGTACTTTCAGGTTTTCGACCGGAACTCCACCGATCAGGTGTTCTTCGATAACGGTTTCTATGTCAGCCGATGACACCTGTTGGTACATCACACCTTCAGGGTAGATCAGGATCATGGGGCCCTGGCCGCAAAACCCCAGACAGCCAGTGGTAACGACCTTGAAACGCCCCAACAGGTCCCGCGCATGTAACCCTGCCCGGAAGGTGTCAGCCACAGTTGCAGCGCCACCTTCGGAACAGCTTCCCTTGGGATGGCCGTCCGGACGCTGATTGGCACAAATGAAAATATGTTTTTCGTGTCCGGGCATTCAAAAATATCCTGGAATTTAAAAAATACAGAATTCAGGCAGGAAGAGGCATTTGCCCACGGGAATACCAGACCTATTCGGTCTTGGACTTCAGTTCCTGGATCAGACCGTCAACTTCACCACCGTGGTGACGAATGACAGAGGAAAATTCTTCGCGCTGGGTGATCGCCATGCTGACACCTTCAACAATGATGTCGACAACCTTGAACTCGTCGTCACGTTTGCGTACCCGCCAGTCCACACGCACCGGCGCACCGTCAGGTCGAATGATATCACTGTGAACAATCGTATCCTTGCCCTTGACCGATCGCTCACCGGTCACCACAAGTTTTTCACCGGAATACTGACCAAACCGGGCGGCATAGGTATTGACAATAAAATCTGTAAACAGGCGCAGGTATTCATCTCGCTGGGCCCTGCTGGCCTTGCGCCAATAGCGACCAATGGCATAGCGGCTCAGGGATCTGACATCAAAGCCATCCAGGAACAATTCACGGAATTGCATACGTCGACTGCTGTCGCCAACGGACGTATCTGCCAGGGTGCGGATCGCCCGGTCACCAAGATCGGCGATAAAGTCTTTTGGTTCCCCGGCAAACTTGCCGGCACTGGCAGGCAGGGATGCAGCGACAATAACTGCAATACCAAGACTGAGGGATAAAACCTGCTTCAGAAGATGTCGTCGTTTGATCATTGCGCAGAAACTTACTTGATTGGACCGATTATTCAGTCTTCAACAAAGTATACTTGTCGTCAAGTTCATCATCTTCAGTTTCAAGGGAAATTTCCGGCATGGGCACGGTATCATCCGAATGCCCGTTGAGAATTTCACTTTTGCGGCGCTGGCGATAAAGGCTGCGAATGGTCGCATAATAGTCGATGGCGGAACGTTCAATATCGTCCAGAGTCTCGATGTTACGTGACCGGGTATCAACGGCGCGGAGGCCGGCACGAACGATCCCCAGATGGGACCGGTCGATGTTATTGAAGTAGCGCGAGACCGGGTCGAGATAATAGTCAGCGACCAGACCAACTGTATCGCGAACAAGCGATGGTCCAATCAAGGGC
>Ga0316204_10005830_pt1 | contig 19766 bp, 18 predicted proteins | sample 6monrhotite_MG_2_FD_205661 | JGI IMG/M metagenome (GOLD analysis project Ga0316204, IMG submission 205661) | Microbial mat bacterial communities from mineral coupon in-situ incubated in ocean water Damariscotta River, Maine, United States -... | ecosystem: Environmental > Aquatic > Marine >...
TCCAATTAGTAGCCAGCTCATTGCGCCCTATTAACAGTTGCCCAATTGGGATGTCGACCTTGGAAATAGGGAAGATGGGGTATTCTGAAAAACCTTGTTTCTTCACCTGATAAGCAGCCTCTTTCAAAGTGTCGGCCACTAGCACAAAGTCTTTGGTAATGGAGCCCAGGTATTTACCGTTCAGTTCCGGATCGTTTTGCATGCCACAAATGTAACCAGGGAAGTGGGAAGCTGGAAGCTGGAAGTAGAGTTTTCTTCCAGCTTCGGGCTTCAAACTTCCAGCTTATTCCTCTTTAAGGAAAACAGATGGGTTCAGGTACATGGCCCGGTACAGCTGCGAGAAAATGGTAATCGCGGCTACTATGACAATTACGCTCAAGGCAATGGCTCCGGTATCCCAGGTAAACCCAATGCTATTGGCAAAGCCTTCAAGCCACATATGAACCAGCCATACAGCTGCTGCCAAACCTATAGCAAAACCGATGATGATCATGCCAATGTAGCGGGAAGAAAACAGACGGAATATCTGTCTGGGCTCTGCTCCGATGACCTTCCTTATGCTTACCTCTTTCATGCGCTGGCGAATTTGGGTGCCCACAAAACCCATGAGTCCCAGGCAAGTGAGTAGAATGGCTACACCGGCTCCGGCTTGCGAGATTTTCCGAATATTGGTTTCCAATTCGAATTCAGCAGCCAGCTGGTCTTCCATAAATGAATGATTGAACGGAATGGGCGCAAAGTGCTTTCTGTACACTGCTTCCATGTCATCGAGAATGCCTTCGGTTCTGGGGTTGATTTTTAGCAGGTGCTCATATATTACCAGCTGTGGAGACATATAAAGAATCATGGGCTCTACGATACCACGGGGAGAGTTATAATAATAGTTGTCTACAACACCAATGATGGTGGCGCCTTCCATTTCACCATAGTCAAATTTGGTTTGGTAGCCAATAGGGTCTTCCAGCCCCAACTCATCAACAAATGCCTTGTTCACAATGATGGACGAGGAAAGGTCGGTTGGCAGCTCTGGGTCGAAATTGCGGCCGTTCAATAATTGAATGTCCATGATGTCCAGGTAGTCGCTATCGATGCGTGCATGGCGTACGCGCATGGTCGAGCCATCTTCTAACTCCAGACCGGTGCCGTTGTAGCCTGAAGCCAACGATACCTGCTCAATTCCTGGTATTTGCAGCATATCCTGCTTGTATCGCCTCATTTGGTCCATGTCATTGATGGGACGTACCACCATTACCATGTCCTCTGCCGAATAACCCAGGTCCATATTGAGCAGGTAGTTGATCTGTTTGTTGACGGACAACATACCGGCAATTAGGAAAATGGAGATCCCGAACTGCAAAGTGACCAGAACTTTTCCCAGTCGACTTTTGCCACTTACTTTCGATTTGCCTTTAAGCCCGTTAAGGATGCTAAAGCCAGACAAAAGCAGGGCCGGATATATACCCGCCATGAGGGTAACTCCAACTAACAAAATGAGTCCACCTATAAGTATCTCCTGGTTGAAAATCAGGCTTATTTCATAACTCTTATTGGCATATTCAGAAAAGCCGGGCAACAAGAGGGCCATAAAGCCAATGGCTACCAACAGACCCAAAAACGCACTGATAAAAGCTTCTGCCACAAACTGCCTGAAAACTGAGCTTCGCTGCGCACCAAACACCTTTCTTACAGCCACTTCTCGTAGTCTGACCAGGTAGTTACCTACTGCAAAAGTGGAGTAATTCATGCAGGCAATTACCAGGCACAACAGTCCTACAATACTTACAATTAAGATCATCTGATTATCGCCACGGGCATTAATACCATTGCCGGTTTCAAATTCAGGATTGAGGTGAATGTCAGTGAGTTGTTGCAGCCCCAGCCGCACCGTAGCCTCATGGAAATCTTCATTGGCCAATAAGTGCTCAGTCATTTTATCTGCCACTTGTTCGGCACTGGTGTTTTCAGACAACAAGAAGAATGAATTCATGTTGATATCGAACCAGTTTTTGAGCCTGCGTTCATTGTTGCCCGCCCAAAAAGAAAAGGGTATGAGTATTTGTGGACGAATCGAACTATTGGTAGGAAAGTCGTGATAGACCCCGTTGATAGCAAATGCTACGTCTTGCCCACCCACACGCAGGGTAATGGTTTGATCAGCCAGGTCACCTTCCAGGCCAATGCGAGTAGCTACTTGTTCTGATATAACGGCCACATTGGGTTGTGAAAAGTCTCCGGCCTGGCCTTTGGCAAAGTCCATTGTGAACATGCTAAAGAAGTCTGGGTCGGCATAATGAAAGCTCTGGCTGAAGTAATCAGCGTCTAGTTTGAGCAGACCAAAACCACTTTTGAAACGCGAACTGGCTTCAATCCCCGGTACCACTTTCGGGAATTCTTCACCCATGAGGTAAGAAGATCCGGCAAAAACACTCTCCCTGTCTTCTACTTCAATGCGGGCAGTAGGCCGGTATACGCGGTCTCCCTTTTCGTGAAATCCATCAAATGAATATTCATCGGTAACGAAAATATAGGCAAGCCAGCATACGGCTATGCCCAGGCCCAGGCCCATTACATTGAGAGCGGAGTAGCCCCTGGTTTTCCAAAGAAAACGGAGACCGGTTTTTAGATAATTGTTGAGTAGCATAAGACCATTATTTTGAGTTTGAACTTTGATTCGGTAATAGCGGAAGTAGCGAAACACTTCGAAAATATACCTGCGCTGAGCGTGACCAACGCCCATTTCTTCAATGCGCCACTGGTAGGCCTCATAGAGGTCTCCTTCTACCTCTTCAATGAGGTCGGTAGGGCAAATGCGATGCAGCAGTCTTAAGGCCCATTTTGGTGGATCTTTAAATGAGGCCATAGTTGAATGAGGTTTTGGGTACCAGGTCCCACATCTGTTGCCTGCGTTGTTGTATTTCGGTAGCCAGCTTATAGCCAGCAGGGGTGGCTTGATAGTACTTTTTGCGTTTGCCGCCTCTTTCAGGAGTGGGTTCGCCAAAGCTGGATTTCACCAATCCTTTTTTCTCCAGCCGCTTGAGCACCATGTGTATGGCGGGTATGGAAATGGACTGGTTCATGTGCGATTCATACACCTTGGCGATCTCTACGCCATAGCTTTCCTCCTTCATCAACACAATGATGAGCACGGTTTCTTCCAGAGTACCCAATGCGAATTCGCTCATATTCTTAACATTTGTTTAAAAAATGCCCTTGAATATAATTAACATTTGTTTAAAATATCAAATAGCTTGTACTGAAACGCCCGAAAACTGTAGTCGATTGTTGCTTTTTAGCGGCCCTGACTACTGCTGGCTTCTGTATGGAACACCACGGTTATAGGGTACTTCGTTGATCCAGTGGAAGCCACGGTTCACCAGAATGAAGTCATTGGGGTCAAAATAGCTGGTGCTGATCTGCAGCGTATCTCCTTCAAAAACTCCGGAAAGGCTCAGGTTGCCTTCATTAAATTCATAATTGAGTGGATAAGCATTTACCGTGTCTCTGAATGGTTTTAAGGTCATGATCTGCTCGATGGTGTCTAACTCAGCCTGCATGTATCGGAGCTGATTTTGCATGTCTTTGATGCCAAACAGCTGCCTGCCACCAAAGCCGGGCAGGTCCATAAAGGCCTTGCTCCAACGCACGGTGTCAGTAGTCAATGGAGGGATGGTATCGCCATTGAGAATGAACAGGTCTACATCATGTACACCATATAGGGCCGGCCTGGGCCTGTCTGGGTTAAAACTCTTTTCAAGATCTGCTCCACGCTTACTTGGCGAATAAATGATATAGCCAGACAAGACGATCTGAATGATCAGTAGTGTGTATTTTTTCCAGGGAGTATTAAACATGGGTGTCCATTCAATTTTGCCCACGGGCCTGTTGGTGAGGAAAATGGACAGGAGTCTTTTATAGTCTGCTGAAGCAATATATATGCTCATCAACATCAGCTGGAAGGAGAAGAGCTTTACGGGCACGTCATAGCTCATATTCATTAGGAATACATTGAGCATAACCCCTGCTCCGGCCAGGGCCCCCAACGTGCGGGTGCGTCTGAAGAGTAACAGAAAACCTGCAATGGCTTCACTCCAACCTGAAAATTGCTCATAGGGTTCTGAAGCCGACATGAAAGTCCACATCAGTCGCATAGGAGAGGTTTCTCCATAAGTCTCCAGCATGCGGGCTATGGCGGGGTAGCCAAACTGCTCGCCAAAGACTTTGCCCAGACCATACGAAAAGAGAAAGTAGGCAACATAATAGGTGATGAGCAAATGAAACCAGCGCCATATCCTCTGGTAGCTTTTTCTCTTCCGGTCCAGAATAGACCAAATGGTACCCCCAATCAGGGCCATTATCAGGATCATAAAATTCTGAACCCAGTTATAGGTTTTGTCACCACTTCCAGTAGATCGGGAAGAGATTTCTTCTTCAATTCCAAAAAATGTGGAACCTCCCCAGTTGACCAATTCACCCCAGCCATCATACACCCAACTGGTGACCCAGCCTGGTAATTCCGGGATCAGGAAGATGGGAAAGGGGAAAATGAATAGAAAGAAGAAAATACTGAAATAGCGAAACCGGAGCTTACGACCTATGCTCCAATCCTCGTGCAGTGAGATGTTATGAACCTGATTCATGGTTATGTGTAAAAAGTAGAATTATCGATGACTAAAAATCATAGGGCCATCATCAATGCGTTGAAACTAGCAAAAGGTGGCTTGATTGCAACCAGACGAAGCGATGAGTGGTCAGATTAATAGACGTCAAGGTGAAATTTGACTACAAAACGCAAATTTTAACACTTTTTGGCTAAGTGAGGTGGGGGTATTTGCCCGTCATCGTATTGTATATATAGAACATCAATAAAACAGCTTCTAATGACAAGCAGAAATATTTCACCTAAAGATTACCGAGCGGGTTTCCAGGCCGCACAAGCAGAGTTTGAGGCCTTTATGCAAATTAACAATCGGCTAATGTCTATCAAGGCCGTACAGCATCTTAAAAGAGGGGAGCTGTTTATGGAATACATTCAGCCAGACGAAGAGATAGAAACTGAAAAAGCGGCTTGATTCAAGAATGAAATGTCGATTAATAATCGGCCGATTCGTCTTCAGGAGCCAGCTCTACTTCCAGACCATCCATATGATTGGCTAAATAGACCTGACAGCCCAGGCGACTATTATCTTCTACAAAAAAGGCAGAATCCAGCATGTCTTCCTCATCTTCTGAAGCATTGGGCAATGCAGTATCGCTGAGCACATACATGTGGCAGGAGGCACAAGAGGCAGTACCTCCACAGGTCCCCTTCACTGGTAGCTCGTTGGCCTTGCAAATCTCCATCATGTTAAAATTCATGTCAGTTGGTGCTTCCACTTCATGAACCTGCCCCTGTCGGTCTTTAATACTGACTTTGATCAAATTCTCATCCATAACTAGAAGCTGTTAACCCCATTTACAGTGGTGTATTTAAAACTCAGGTGCCTGTCTGGGTAAATGCGCTTGAAGGCCGATTGTACCATCAATGTAGCCTCGTGAAAGCCACAAAGGATCAACTTGAGCTTACCCGGATAGTCATTAATGTCGCCAATGGCGTAAATGCCATCAACATTGGTGCTATAGTCCAGTGGGTTTACTTTAATAGCATTGCCTTGCAGCCCCAGGCCCCAGCTGGCCAGGGGACCCAGTTTTGGAGAAAGTCCGAAAAGGGGTATGAAATAGTCAGTATCCAGATCTCGCTGCTCTTTGGCCTTGTTGGTGATGGTCACAGAATTGAGTTTGCCATTGCCACCCAGCCCAGTTACCTGAGCATTGGTAAAAATGTCCATTTTGCCAGTATTGGCCAGGTCGAAAGCTTTTTCTACTGAATCGAGTGCCGCTCTGAATTGCTCTCTCCTGTGTACTAAAGTCACGCGATTGGCAATTTCAGAAAGCTCAATAGACCAGTCCAGGGCAGAGTCGCCACCACCGGCCAGTACCACATTTTTGCCTCTGAATTTCTCTGGTTCCTTCACTATATAGTCAATGCCCTTGTCTTCGAAATGTTCCAGGCCTGCCAATGGAGGCTTGCGAGGCTCAAATACACCCAGTCCTCCTGCAATGGCTATGACCGAAGCCTTGTGTTGAGTGCCTTTATTAGTGGTTACAATCCATTTGCCATAGTTGTCCTTTTCAACTGAATCGGCCCTTTCGCCCAAGGTAAAACCAGGGTCGAAAGGCGCAATCTGCTCCATGAGATTGTCGACCAGATCACCAGCGAGAATCTTCGGATAGCCTGGAATGTCATAGATAGGCTTCTTAGGGTAAATCTCCGTAAGCTGCCCACCAGGCTGTCCCAGCGAGTCTATCAGGTGGCACCTGAGTTTGATCAGTCCGGCTTCAAAAACGGTAAAAAGGCCTACTGGCCCGGCTCCGATGATGAGTATATCTGTTTCTATCATTTCTATGTCTCCTTATAAGTCACCCTATTCATTAAACTCATTAATGCTGATATAAGTTTCAGTATTTATTGAAAGTTATGAATTGTTATAAATAGCGGCTCAAAGTTAATATCTATTTAAAACCTACCAAATAAGTAGGGTGATTTAGTATAGACAGCTTTAACCGGATTTTGGTTTCAGGAATCTAGTCTTTTTTAGTACTAACTGAGAAGAAAATTAAGGCTGTGATTCAGGCAGCTTTATGCTCTGGGCAATCAATGCGCAATTGGCTCTTGGTAAGTACCCTTTTGAGAAGCGTGCAGTGGTGATTCTCTTCGCGGTTTCCTTCATAAAAAACACAATTGAAACACATTCGCTGGGCGTTAATCACTTCGGCTTTTTCCAATTCATCCATCAGTTTCAACAGTGAGTGTAACAAGTCCGATTGCTTGTCAAGTCCTAGTGTTTCGAGGGCCTCTTGAATTGGATTCGCATATTGCTCCAAAGCATTTGTCAACTTAAGGGACTTTGTGTTGAGTGATAGGAGCCGGCTGCGCGAATCGGTTGGGTTGGCTTTGGTTTCCAAAAGTCCCTTTTTGGTAAGTGCATTTAAAGCATCACTGATGGTTGGCCTGGTTACATTCAGTTCTTTAGCCAAGATGGCAGGCTTCGACAGGTCTGTGCCATGATTTTTGAGAAAAATCAGGATTTGAACCTGAATTGGGCTCAACCCATAAGTTTTGGTTTGCTTCCATAGCAGCACGCGAAAGCCCTCAGCCAACTTTTCCAGCGCCACTATCAGCTTACTATTGGTCTCGTCTTGTTGGTTTTCACGATCAAAAGGTGACTTCATAGTGATTGTAGGGTTGCTCTTATTGGTGCTTTCAAGGTAAAAGAATTCCTTGAGGTTTTTAGCAGTCACAGGTAAAGTCGATGATGTGCGAGTAATTGGGTGCACTGACTTCATCAATACTCACAATCTTATCAATTTGTATCAAATGTCCTGTGGTGAGCGCAATACCAGAGTCGGTGTGTTTCATCACGGCACATACTGAGTGGAATTCATGATAGCTATTGAAAAAGGCCACTTTTACGTAGCGGCCTTTATCCAATGCCTCTTTCAAAATGACTTCAAAACTGATATTATTTTGAGGATCCATCATCAACAATTATGCAGTTCAATAATTGAATGCCCATCTTCCAACAACTGAGCTTCCAGTACCTGATTGGCTTCTTCAATATGGCAAAAGCGGCATTCTTTGCTGGTGAGTGCCAAATCGCCTAAACCTTTACCTTTCAGGTAACTCTTTCCATAAGATTGTACCCTGTCAAAGGGTGTATCTTCCGGTACTAGTATGTCAAAATGCATAATAGATTTATCGGTTTTTCTCACATAAGTATCGTAGACTAATGCTTTCATGGTTTTTGTATTTAGGTTGTTACTTCTTTACTGAAAATGGCAAGGATAGATCGCCTGAAGCCACACTATAAACAGCGTAAACGCCTAGCAGAGGCTTGTCTTTTACACTTGTATTCACCTGCATGTATGCTGTTACTCCATCAAATTGGAAGTCATGTTTTGCGATGCGATAGGCAGGAACAACCACCTTGATTGAAGAACCTTTTGTAATCACTGGAAATCCTGGAGAGTCCATGTACATGGGCATGCCCGGGTTGGTAGGGGGCAAGATCACGCTTTTGTCTTCAGGGTTGAACTGTTTGACAGAAAGCCCACCTGGCACACGGTCATCTGATTGTAAAACTACCCAATGAGGATGCCACACAATACCGTCATTTGCATAATCACGATCGGCATTTTCGTCCCATAAAGGCGTATCATCAAAGTCTGGGTGTGAAGTGAGGGCCAAGGCAACGATGCCTTCCACTGCCCCAAAACCAACATCAGTTGAAGCCAGGTTGGTGGGGAAAACATAACCCAAAACTGGCGCACCATCCAGCTGGCCATGGACTGATGGTACTGAGTTTCCAGCCTTACCTGCTGTGGTAATTTCCATCACCACTTGCTCTAAGTTGGTGTCGTAATGTGCCTGAACGCTTTTGATTCTCAGGTCGGATGAGGTTTTGAATGAAGCGTCTGCATGCAGATTGATCTGAGCCTGAAGGTGTGCAGCAGTCATCAACAGGGCCGCATAAATGAAGTGTATTCTTTTCATGATAAAATAGTTAGGATATCTAATTATATCATTAACTGGATTCATATAGTTAGAGTTCCTAACTATATGAAAAAAATGAATTTTCATGGAAAGGGGAGTTGAATGAGCATTTATGGATTTTGATTAGCTTTGGTAGAATTCATAGAACATGGCCCAACATAACAAACGCAACCTGAAGTATTATCTCGCTGAATTGACCATCCTGGTATTGGGTATTTCGCTCTCATTTGTGCTGAACGAATATCGTATACAACAACAGGAAGAGAAGAAAGAGGTGGAATTGCTACAAAGCTTCAGGGACAACCTCATACTCGATAGCTTGTCTTTGCATATTCAAATGAAGGTCCAGGACCTGAGGAAGGAATCTGCTGAGAGCTTGTTGGCTTTAACACCTGAATCTGAATTCACAGATTCTATTGCATATCACATAGTAATACTCCTCAATTATGGAGGGTTTTATCCGACTGACATCACCTATCAGGAAATGCGTAGTCTGGGTAATTCAAGGTTGATTCAAAACACGCAATTATTGAATGAGATCATTCAATTGTATGAAGCGGACTATGACCTTGTGGGTGAATGGGCAGGCCTGGACAAAGCTTTTATGCTCAATGAACTTCTGCCTTATGTGCACGACAATTTCCCTTTTGCTCCAAAGTTCCAGTATTCGCTAATGTCTGAAAGGAAGAAACGTGAAATGATGGGTGTACTTACTACTGACAAAACAAAGAATCTGGTTCAGAATTCAGAGCTAACGATGTTGGGATCCAAGGCTGTGTTTGAAAGAGCCCAGGGTGAAGTAAGGCGAATTGTTGGTATGCTCAATGAGTCGCTGGGTGATGAGTCTGAATTGGGCAAAGAGGCTTCTGAGTCACTGGAAGCAGCTTTCAAGGCAGCGGAAGATTCTTTGAAATCAAAAGAGTGAAAGAGTTATTTATCAAATAGCTTCTTATCCAATGAATAATTACCAGCTCCGGTAATGAAAAGCACTACAAAGCAAAGGGTGTAAAGAGCGGCTTTTTCCTGAGTGCCGAAAGGGTCATCTGCATGCACTATGGTCCATGCTACCGTCATGGTGGTAATGAGTGGGATTGCTGCCAGTCGTGTGGCCAGGCCAAGGATGATAAGTATTGAGCACACAAATTCTGCCAGGACAGCCAGGATGAGAGAGGCTTCCACTCCAAGGCCAAGAGGGTCTCCGAAACGGAATTCTCCAGCCATCAGCCGTTGAAACTTAGGGTATCCGTGGGTGAGCATCATCAGACCTGTGCCGATTCTGAATATCAATAAGGCAAGGTTTGTATAGCCTGTATGATTACCAGGCTTGAGGAGTTTCTTCAGCATGATTTGTACTTTTAATCACCTAATTTAACGATTAACGGCAATTCTCACTGATAAATTCTGCGGCTTCATCGTCACCCATTTCCTGGCCCTTCTTAAAATCAGCGCAGGCCTGTGCAAGGCTATACCTCTCACTGTTGAGCTTTACCAGTCCTTTTCGTGTCATTGCCTGGGCATAATCAGGGTCTTTGTCCAAGGCAATGTTGAAGTAACGAAGGGCTTCCGACCAGTATTGATGGTGCAGGTACACCACCCCCATATTGAAGTAAGCAACGGGTATGTCAGGGTCAATCCTCAATGCCCTCTCAAAGTTATCAATAGCAAAAGGCCCCATGCCCATGCGGGCGTAAGCAGCCCCGCGACTAACGAGTGCATGCACATTGTTAGGGTCACGGTCTACCACCTTGTCCAGGTCATCGCTGGCTTTGGAGGCCTCGCCCATTTTGAGGTAACTATTGCCCCTCAGCTGTAAGGCCTCCAGGTTATCTGGCTCGCCTTTAAGCAAGACGTTGAGGTCCATCACAGATCCTTTGTAGTTCTCCATTCCATAAGAGCAACGTGCCCGGGCCATCATGGCTTTGCGGGTGTATTTCTGCATGTTAATGAGCTTGGTGAAATCTGAATAAGCCCTGTCAAACTCTCCAATTTCTTCTAGTGCCCTGCCACGATTGTAGAGGGCGAAATGGTTGTTTTTCTCCATTTTGATCACCCGATCATACTTGGCTGCTGCGGCTTTGAATTCTCCTTCTTTGTAGAGTTCGTCTGCCTGTTCCCGGACTTTGTCCATAGAGCAGCCAGAGACCAAAATGACCATGAAGAGACCAATGAACGACCAATATTTTGAGTTCCTCATAACGTGAAATAAACTAACAGCTTAGTTTAATCCCAATAGTTTTGACTAAAATTTTAGTAGGAGCCGTTGTACTTGCGAATGAACCATTCGCCAGAAGCGAGAATTAGCAATAGAATGAGCAGGAGCGGGTTATTGAGAATGAGTTGGAGCTTCTCATCAGAACGGGCGATGGGCCTTGCATTTAGTTCGTTGATGAGACTGGTAACGGAAGCCAGGTTTTCTTCTTCCAGATAGCTGCCACCAGAGTTATTGGCAATGTTTTTCAGCAGCTGATGATTGGCAGTCAGATTGATGTCTTCCAACTGAAGTTTGTCTACTGAGAACGTGCCTTGCGCTGTCTCGCGTGTGCCATTGATCACCGAGGTGGCCGAGTAGCTGTAGATGCCAGGATCCAGTCCGCTTACCTGAAAGTTACGACTGGCGCTGTTTACATAATCAAATTCTTGTCTAGCGCCCTGATCGTCCGTTATGGTAAGGTCGATGGAGTAATCATATACTTTCTCGAAAAGCTCATTATACACGTCAGAAACGAACTCTACCGCCTCGTTGTCGAAGTACTGACTGTTGGTGGTACTTATCTGGAAATTGCGCTTGTCATCTTTGGTAGCCAGGTATTGAATGAGTTTGCCGAAGAGTTCTTCGAAGAGCTTCTGGTCATCATTCAGGGCAAATTCCTGCAGCCTCCATTTCCAAAAACCTGAGCCAGAAAACACAGCTGATTTTGTGTCATCGCTGTTGTAGACAGAGATCAGTGGGCGATCCGTTTGAATGGCACCTAACTTCTGAAATAGCATCACTTCCACTGCATTTTTGAAGTTAAAGCGCCCATAAGGCACGCTAATGGGAGGGTAGGTCTCCATGCGATTGAGCAGGTCCTGATCTATTTCAAATAGCTCGAAATTGGGGTTTAAGTTGGCACCAACTCTGTCCGTTTGGCCAAAGCTGCTATAATCGATCACCGGGTTGCTGGCATTGATTTGTTCCAGCTCGGAGGTACCTGTAATGTAGAAAGTATTGGTTTTGTCTATCCAACTCGTGAGCCAGGGTGGTAGGTCGTTGAAGCCAGGCAATTCGTGCAGAATCACCAGATCAAAAGGGCCTTCTGGTTCATCTTCCGTTACGCCATCCATATAAAGCAGTGTTTCAGTGCCTTCGTTTTTATCGATGACAGCGGTTAGCGCTTTGATGTCGGGATGTGGAGCTTTGGCGGCTATAAGAATACGCTGTTTGCTATCCACCACTTCCAGAAAAGCGTTTCTACTGTTGTTCACTACTGAGCTTTCTCCGCTAAGGGGTACTATCTGCACCCTGAAATTTTCTACACCCACTCTTTCAGCATCCAGTAGAAACTCAACTGAGTTTACAAGCTGATCGCCTTTCAGTTCTATGTTCTGGCTTTCTACCAGGTTGCCATTTTTCAGCACCTGTACTTCAGCTGTTTGGCCCACATAACCATTGTTAAAAACCTCTACCACCAAGGGGAAGCGGTTGCCTTCGTATACAATTTTGTTATAGTTAATCGAGCGGATGCTCAGGTCCATGGCAGGAATGGTATCGCCCAGGCCAATGGTATACACCGGCACGTTCAGGTTCATAAACTGAGGCGAGCGGCCGTAATTGTGAATGCCGTCACTGGCCAGCACAATGGCCACCAGGTTTTGCTGTTCGTAGTCAGATTCCACGCCCTTGAGCATGGACTGTAGATTGGTGGCCTGCTGATCGAAGGCTACGGTTTGGAAGGTAGGGCTGTATTCTTGCAGGCCTTTTACACGCACTTCCATGCCCTCTTGCTCTAGCGACTGCTGCACGCTTACCAGTTGGTTTTTAAGATTTTCAAAATCCAGCGAATCATAGGTAGCTGGCAATGAGGCAGAATTGTCGACCGCAAGTACCACTACTGGTTTTTCATCAAAAAACTGCACTTGGTTGAGCATGGGGCCGAGCAGCAAAAAGGCGACAAGGGCCACCAGCAAGCCTCGCAGCACACTCAGAGTAATGTTGACTCTTTTGCTCCATGAAGTTTTCTTAGAATAGAGTATGTAGGCATAGACCACACCAGCCAAAAGGCACAGGCCAATGAAAGCAGGAGAGCCTTCAGTTTCTATTGAGATTGCAGTAAGAAGCGAAAGAATGCCGGACAATTAACGGGGCAGATTTGTATGAATGATTACTTGATCTTTTCTATTACGCAATAAAACGAAAATCGGCCATTCTCCATTTTATTTTTTGCTCTCCTTTTTATGAGCGGTGGATTACCGCAAAGTTCGCAGAGAATACACACGCCCCCCGGCCCCCAAAAGGGGGGCAGCCGCACAGCCTTATTAATCGTCTTTGCGAGAGAGTCTAATTTGTCGATAGACAATTAGCGACCGTGGCAATCTCCTTTTCGTTAGACATTTGTATCTAATAACTTGAAAAGATCTTTCACTTCGTTCAAGATGACGTTCTAATTAATATATCGTCTTTGAGAGGAAGTCAACCAGTCGCTCGGTATTGCCGAGTGACGGAGAGTGTTGGTGGAGGGTTGTACCGCAGAGTACGCAAAGGGGCGCAGAGAATAGCTTTACGGCTATTTATCGGTTTGTCAAGAGACTGAATCATCAGGGTCTCTTTCAGATGACCCTGATGGATGGGGGAAGTCTTTGTGAGTAAGTCAATCTGTCGGCAGACAGTTGAGGACCGTGGCAATCTCTTGGTTTAGATCGTTTTGCGAGCGAAGCGTGGCAATCTTTAGGAAGTTTTTCTCGAACCCATCAAATAGATTGCTTCATCCTTCGTCCTCGGAATGACGGTCTTTGATTGAATTAGAGGCTTTGCATCAAAAAAATGCAAGATATTTCGCTGCCCTCTGTCCTATGGACATCTCCCTGAAGGGAGACAGGTGAAATATCTCGCGTATATAATTAGAACGTCTTTGCGAAGGAGTCAACCTGTCGACAGACAGTTGACGACTGCGGCAATCTCCCCGAATTATTCGTGAACCATTGGATGAGATTGCCTGCCTGTCGGCAGACAGGCTTCGCGTTGCTCGGAATGACGGTCTTTGGTTGAATTGGAGGCTTTGCATCAAAAAAATGCAAGATATTTCGCTGCCCTCTGTCCTGTGGACATCTCCCTGAAGGGAGACAGGCGAAATATCTGGCGTTTCTAATTAGAACGTCTTTGCGAGGGAGTCAATCTGTCGACAGACAGTTGACGACTGCGGCAATCTCCCCGAATGATTCGTGAACCATTGGATGAGATTGCTTCGCCTTGCTCGCAATGACGGTCCTTTTCCTGATTACTAATCAACTATTAACTGTCACCGTTAGGTGAGCATTCCACCATCAACCTGCAGCGTTTGCCCGGTGATGTAAGTAGAATGGTCTGATCCGAGGAATACGCAGGCCTGAGCTACATCTTCCGGAGTACCGCCACGCTTCAATGGAATGGCGTCTCTCCAGCCCTGAACAGTTTTTTCGTCCAACACCTCAGTCATTTCAGTTTCGATAAAGCCTGGTGCTACTGAGTTGGAACGGATGCCTCTTGAGCCCAGCTCCAGCGCTACCGACTTGGTAAAACCAATGATGCCCGCCTTAGAGGCAGAGTAGTTGGCCTGTCCGGCATTGCCACGCAGCCCCACTACAGAAGTAATGTTGATGATAGAACCACCGCGCTGCTTCATAAAGGTGCGGGTAGCCGCTTTTACTGTGTTAAAGCAAGATTTCAGGTTTACATTGATCACCTGGTCCCACATTTCCTCGGTCATGCGCATTAGCAGGTTGTCTTTGGTAATGCCTGCATTGTTGATGAGGATGTGCAGTCCGCCAAAATCGCTAACTACATCGGCAATCAGTTGTTCGGCTGCAGCAAAGTCTGAAGCATCAGAGCGGTAGCCTTTGGCTTGTACACCATGTGCTGCCAGCTCGCCTTCCAGGGCCTGGCCTTTTTCTACACTACTCAGGTAGGTAAATGCTACATTGGCGCCTTCTTTGGCATAGGTGAGGGCAATGGCCCTGCCGATTCCTTTGGATGCACCGGTAATCAGTGCGGTTTTTCCTTCAAGTAAACCCATATTATCAGTTAATTTTTTCTATTCAGTTGCCTCATAATCGGCCATTGAACTTTATGGCCTAAAAATGAAGTTTCAAATAAAATGAAAAGGAACAAGACCTCCCAATTCCGCTATTTTTTTGTCAGTGGTTTTGGATTAACTTTGCCCCTCATTTAGGAAGAGAAAATCAAATAGATATATGGCAACTAAGTACGATTTGATAGTAATTGGAAGCGGTCCGGGCGGTTATGTAGCGGCCATTCGCGCTTCACAGCTGGGAATGAAAGTAGGCGTTGTAGAGCGCTCTGAGCTTGGCGGAATCTGCCTCAACTGGGGTTGTATTCCTACCAAAGCCTTGTTGAAAAGTGCCAACGTTTTTGAATACGTGCAGCATGCCAAAGATTATGGCATCGATATCAAGGATGCATCAGTAGACTTTGATGGCATGATCAAGCGTAGCCGCGATGTAGCGGGCGGCATGAGCAAGGGCATCCAATTCCTGTTCAAAAAGAATAAGATCGATCATATTGCCGGTTTCGGTACACTGAAAGCGGGTAAGAAGGTAGATGTGAAGGCCGAAGATGGCATGATCACCACTTATACTGCCGACCATATCATTTTGGCCACAGGCGGTCGCTCACGAGAGCTGCCTCATATGCCTATTGATGGTAAGAAAATCATTGGCTACCGCGAAGCCATGGTCATGGACAAGCAGCCTGAAAGCATGGTAATTGTGGGTTCTGGTGCCATTGGCGTAGAGTTTGCCTATTTCTACAACAGCATTGGTACACAAGTGACCATTGTTGAGTTTATGGACCGCATTGTGCCGGTTGAGGATGCGGATGTGAGCAAGCAGCTGGAGCGTACTTATAAGAAGGCCAAGATGAAGATCATGACCAACTCTGAAGTAACGGCTGTAGACACCAAAGGCGATAAATGCAAAGTGACTGTGAAGACCAAGAAGGGCGAGCAGGTGCTGGAAGCGGATGTGGTACTTTCTGCGGTAGGTGTGGCCACCAATGTAGAAGGTATGGGCCTCGAAGAAGTAGGCATAGCGACTGACCGCGGCCGTGTGATTGTAGACGATTACTACAAAACCAATATGCCGGGTGTTTATGCCATTGGCGACATTGTGAAGGGCCCTGCCCTGGCGCACGTTGCTTCTGCCGAAGGCATTATTTGTGTAGAGAAAATTGCGGGCCAGTCTCCTGAGCCGCTCGATTATAACAACATCCCTGGCTGTACTTATTGCAGCCCTGAGATTGCTTCTGTAGGCTATACTGAAACTGCTGCCAAAGAGGCCGGTTACGAAGTGAAGGTGGGCAAGTTCCCCTTCTCAGCTTCTGGTAAGGCCAAGGCCGCTGGTGCCCCTGATGGATTCGTAAAAGTTATCTTCGATGCCAAATATGGCGAGTGGTTAGGCGCTCACATGATTGGTGCCAATGTGACTGAGATGATTGCTGAGGTAGTAGCCGCACGCAAGCTGGAAACTACTGGTCATGAGATCATCAAGACAGTACACCCTCACCCTACCATGAGCGAAGCCGTGATGGAAGCTGCTGCTGCTGCTTATGATGAGGTGATCCATTTGTAAGAACTAGTACTTGTCAGTGACAACACCGACAAGGGCGACATAGAATATAAAGAAAGCCAACCCTGAAAGGGGTTGGCTTTTTTAATGCCATTGACTGAAAAGATTATGTGTTAATTTATAGATGTTAATTTTAGACAAAGATTATTCTGTTTTCTGTGATTTAATTTATAATGAATCAAAGAACTAAAACCCATTCTATGAAGGATAAGAAAGAAGTTGTTGACTGGCTGATTTTGAGAGAAAAAATCGAGAAAACCGGGGAATTGGATCTCAGCTTTCAACGATTACGCAAAATCCCACCCGAGGTATGTGAGCTTGTTCATCTAGAATCGTTGAATTTAAGGAATAATGATATTCGAGATTTAGACAACTTGGCATCACTTGAGCGTCTCGAATATTTAGACATATCTAACAACTTTATAAAAGACATTGAACCTATTGGAAATCTTCGATCACTCTCGAGGCTAAACCTCAGTTTTAATGGAATTTCAAACATTCAGGTCATAAAAAATTTGAAATTTCTAGAGGAGTTGTTATGTCAAGAAAATCAAATAAACAGGTTGCCTAACCTACGGGAGTTAAGGAATTTGATGCGGCTAAATATTCGATCAAATAGTATAGGCACCATTAACCTAAAGTCCGATTTAGATTCGATTACGCAAATAGATATTGGAGACAACAACCTAAAAAACTTAGACTTTATCCACCAGTTACCAAATGTTGAGTGGCTCAAGGCGGATAACAACCAAATCATAGATTTACCTGATTTTAATTCTAATATTCAACTCAAGAGTATCGATCTATCAAACAATAGTATTTGGGACACCAACACCTTCACTAAACTGAAGACTCTTGTATACTTAGATTTGAGGAACAATAGAATCCAGACTATTGAACCGTTAATTGATCTTTTGAGAAATGGGTTATCAATTAGTCTTCTCAATCACGGTTACGGACTTCTTATTAATGGTAACAAAATTGATAAGCCACCAATCTCGATTTTATCAAAAGATGCAAGGTCAGTAGTCAATTGGTTTGACCAGATAAAGGGACAAGGCGAAGCTCCGCTTTTCGAAGCGAAAATCCTTGTGTTGGGCCAAGGGGGAGCTGGAAAGACTACATTTACTCGATTACAACTTCAGCCTGACTATAAGGTTCAAGATAACTCAGAGTTTGCTACTTTAGGTATAGATATTCACAGAAATAGAGCATATGATCATGTGATTCCTCCTTATAAGGGTAAAGATATCAAAGCTCATTTGTGGGACTTTGGTGGACAGAATATCCAGAAGATGCTCCATCAATTCTTCATTACTGGAGACTGTCTCTATGTGTTACTGTGTGATAGGAGAAGAGAAGATGCGGGGTTTGATTACTGGTTTCAGATTATAAATTTACTAGGTCCAGGTTCCACGGTAATTGTAGTTGAAAATCTGATACGTGTAAATAATACTCATGAAGTTTTTGCGCTAAAGAAATATCAGGATTTATTTCCAGGTCTAGACATTATGTCATTGGAAATTGACCTGAGCCGAATTCAAGATGATTATAAACATAGTTGGCAATTCCTGAACCAAAATATTTCTCGGAAGCTTTCTGAACTAGAAATAGTGAACAGACTTGTTCCAAAAAAATGGTCTAGGGTAAGAGACAAGCTAGAGAAGTTGAAATCAGAAAAGTACATAACCACCAGAGAGTTTTATCAACTTTGTTTGAAATCGGAGATTGGCTTGGAAGAGGAGGAAGCAAAGCTGTGCCTTTTTTATTTAAAGGCTCTTGGGGATATTGTCTACTTCGAAGATAAAGAGCTATGTACATATATATTCTTGGATCATGAATGGTTAACAAGAGGGGTATATTATGTGCTTTCAGATGAGGAAATTCAAAAGAGTCAAGGAAAGTTCACCAAAGAACAGGCTTATGAATGTTGGGGGACTAGCTATGACATTCATGAGAAAGATATGTTGTTACTTCTACTTTTGAAGGACCAGTTCGATATCTGTTATGAACTCAAGGAGAAGAATATTTTTATTACTCCTTTGTTGATTCCAGATACAAAGCCTTTGACGTGGGAGCTTGAGACCACAATTTATTTCAGGTTTCAGTATGGTTTTATTCCACACGGTATGTTTTCTCGACTAATCGTTAGACTTCATGAAAGAATCCAAGGTGAATTGCTTTGGAAAAGTGGTGTTAGATTGATTGATGCCGCTGTTGGGGAAAGGGCTGAAGTACAACAATACGTAGACCCAGACCAAAATCAACAAGTAATTGATATCAAAATTAACAGTACCATAGGTCGAGGTGTTAATCTGTTGAATTTTATTAGAGCTGGTATTGAGCCCTTACATAGGGAGTTTAGAAACCTTAATGTTAAGGAGATGGTTGGATGCAATTGTGTAAAATGCCAGGAAAGAGTTAAAAAGGGTAAAAGGCCTACTTTTTATGATTTTGAAAAACTTCAAAGAAACCTCGAACATGGGCGATATTTTGTTGATTGTGATTATGAGTTTAAAGAACAAATCAATATTGGAAGTATTCTTGCTGATGTTGTAATCAAAGATGCTGGTGAGAAAACAATGGATATGAGATTTATGGAAGAACTGAAAAATTTGGGTATGACAATTGACCGAAGCGACCGAAGCATACATATCTCTGATTTTGGAAAACCTAATGCATATTCTAGCAGTGATGCGAAATCTGAATCTAAAGCAAAGGCACAAGCGACAGCCAAAGTTCAAATCAACATCGAAATCCAGAACCTTCTAGGAGATGCCGAAGTCCTCAAAAGGGATATTGAGAGAGAACTGAAAATAAAGAAGGTACCGGAAGAAGAAATTCAATTTGCCATAAGCGATGTTGAGATGGCTACCGAAGCCTTAGCTGAAATGGAAGCTGCTGAATCAATTGATAAAGTGTCTCCAGGTTCGAAGAGCCGTTTGCGTAGCTTTTTTGAGGATTTTTCAGATGAGGATTCTACTATTTTCAAAACCTTGAAAATGATAAGGAAAGGTAAGGATCATGGGGTCCGTCTTGCTGAGACCTATAATTCAGTAGCAGCAAATCTTGGTATGCCCTTAGTACCACCCGCTGCCCTTGATGTAATCAAAGCGATATAGTTTTTCACTGGATTAGAGAAACCCTCCCAAAACCCTTTTAACAAGTCATCCTGAGGCACGAAGGATCTTAGATTCTTCGCTTTGCGCAAAATGATCGAGGAAGAGACCATCTCAAAAGACTCTCGTCATCCTATGTTTGGGTAAGTTTTCTAGCACAGAATAATATTTTGATTTTTAGGAGATACAGAAGAAGAGAAGGGGGAAAGATTATATCCCGTCATAGATCATAAAAGATC
>Ga0316204_10005831_pt1 | contig 19763 bp, 21 predicted proteins | sample 6monrhotite_MG_2_FD_205661 | JGI IMG/M metagenome (GOLD analysis project Ga0316204, IMG submission 205661) | Microbial mat bacterial communities from mineral coupon in-situ incubated in ocean water Damariscotta River, Maine, United States -... | ecosystem: Environmental > Aquatic > Marine >...
GATTCGCACCTTTTATGGCAAAAACTCTATTAACCTCACGCTGTTTACAATATTCATAAACCGTTTGTGTATGGTGACCACCAGAATCTACACATGTGCAGGAAATCCGTAGATTACCGCCAGATTATGAGCAATCTGCTGGCTGATAAGATTATCCAAGTCTTTCCACACTTCTGTACCAGCAGGATCGCCATGAAATACATGATATTGTAGCGACCAACTTTCTTCTTCTACACCCCAACCGATAATCTCAGCCTCGATACGGTCATCCTGCACATCAACGCCACAAGTAACAATCAGCACTTCTTTTGGAGCGATTCTGCCCCAGTTTTCTTTGCGATTAAGTAAGCTACTCAAATCAACACCATCTGTTGCCTCTTTCCAAGTTTCGCCAAGAGAAGTATTTATCCATGTCTGCAAAGTTTCAGGTAAACGCTTGGCTTTGAGGAAACTTGCAACCATTTCCGACCACTTTACCCACGGCGAATACAACTCTGAAATATGAAATCCTGCAATGCCGTTAAATTCAGCATCAGCCTGCCATTTACCATGAGCAATCATCCATAATTTATCGCTTTCCGTAAGCACACATCCGCAATGTTCACATACATAATGCGCCGTTGTTGGGTCTGTTTTATCAAATTTCAAATTCGCCCAAACCAGCACCTGATGCTCCTTACATTCAGGGCATGGCACATAATACTTGCGCTGATCACTCTGTTTGTAACGAGCATCAATGCGGCTCTCACCCTCAATAGTGGGTGTAGAAGCTGACACCAGCAATCTATTCCAGAAAGTCGTGGTACGTTTTTGCGCTAACGAGCCAGGGTCACCTTCTGTTCCAGCTGATGCAGGGTAACGATCTTCCTCATCTAGCAGAACAATACGAATAGGACGTGATGCCAGCGATGATGGGCTGTTTGCACCTGCCATAGTGACATGCCCACCTGGGAACTTCTTATGTAACAGCGTGTTGCCACTATCTCGGCTGCGAGGATCACGAATTAGCGTTTTTAATGCCTCCGTATCCCGAATCATCGGTGCAAAACGGTCTTTACTCCAGCTTTCTGCCATATCCAATGTCGGCTGAATGAACAATATCGGCGATGGGTCTTGATGGATAAAATACGCCAGAATATTATTCAAAATCTCTGTTTTACCAACCTGAGCCGAGGTCATAAATACCACCTCCGCCACAGCAGGCTCATTAAGCGCATCCATCATTCCGCGCTGATACGGTGCTCTATCCGTTATCCACTTTCCGGGTTCTGCACTTGCTTCCGGGCTTAGTTTTCGATGTTCGTCTGCCCACTGGCTTACTGTCAGTTCCGGCGGAGGCGAGAAGTGGCTCGTTACCTTGCTCATCAACTGTTGTAATCTCGTTGTTGTCATATTTACCTAGTTCCGCCAGTGCTTCATAAATGGTGCGTTTTAGGAATCGCTCAATCTCCTGTGGTTCGTTAAGTGCTGCAATTTGATGAGCAGATTTACTCGGAATTGTTAGCAGGCGTGACCTGCAAGATGTCACCATCGTTGCCCATGAGGATTCCACCTGCTCAATTTGTAAGAGATTGCCTTTTAGCGTACCAACTTCCAGCTCGGTTTTATCCGCCTGTGCTTTAAGCAATCTCGCACGCTCGGTATAAGTATCCTGCGGTGCAGAATCCTTGCTCATCGCACGTTCCTGCAAATAATGGATATAGCCCTGCACACATGCCACAAGTTCATATTTCCCCTTATTCGCCTTGGGAATAACTCCATCTTTTGCCAGTTGCTGCACCCGCCGCTCTGTCAGATTGAACAATTTTGCAATGGTCGATACCGGATAAGATGGTTGGGTCATGATGTGTTGCTATATTTATTTATGCAGGTGCCTATCATCTCAGGAATAATTGGTACTAAGGCATTTCCAAGAGCTACCAGCCTTTGTTTTCTGGTTAATCCTTCTGTCCAGCTGATAGGAAATCCCATCAACCATTCCACCCAATCAGGGTTGAGTTTTCCGTCTGCGAGGCGTGGAATATCGGGTTCTAATCCCCACCACTGATTTCCTCTTGAGCTACGGAACATGCTAACCGCTTCTTGTGTGAGTATTTGGCTAAAACCTCCAGTTTTCCTGTATCCTTGTAGTCCCTCGCTGTTGGGGTTGGCCAATTCTTCATGCGAGGAGGGTTTATCGTTCCCTCGATCATCTGCTCGGCTTCCTCCACCGTTAATTCTCCTGCATCGACATTCTTGCGAAGCTGTGCAATCTGCCCCTCTGATGCCCATCTTCCCTGAGCTGTGGGAGTTGGCCATATCGTTGTTTTTACCATTGTTTCCAGACAGGGAGAATTTCTCCTGCGTTCCGATGGACAATCCTGATTGGCTCGTGCCGTTGGTGTCGGCCAGAATTTCACATATCTGCCCAGACCCAGACTGCCATTTACTCCGTTCTTGGTGTATTTGCGAATCGTACCGTTTTTGGTCATTTTGTACTGGTCGTTCTTCCCGATTATCCCACCTACACTTGCATCGCTGGCTGTCGGGGTAGGCAATGATCCAGATGCGATCCCTCTGGTGAGGAGCACCAAGGGCGGAAGCTGATATGCAATGCCACTCTGCATTATACCCGATCTGCCATAAATCTTGCAGGACGGTGATAAGTCCATGACTGCGAAGGTTTGCCACGTTTTCGATAATTGCATATTTTGGTCTGATTTCATTTATGAGCCTCAAATATTCCTTCCATAATCCTGATCGCAAACCGCCTATGCCAGCCTTTTTGCCGGCAACCGAAATATCCTGACAGGGAAAGCCACCGCAAATAACATCAACAGAAGATGTAATATCTGCTGCTGATAATTTAGTAACATCCTTAAAGATCGGTACATCAGACCAGTATTTTGAAAGGACTTTATGGCACGATGGTTCAATCTCGCAAAAGGCTACCGTTTCCCATCCTGCACATTCCAAACCCAGCGAAAAACCTCCAATACCTGAAAATAAATCAAGCACCTTCATCAGTATTCACCTGTTCGTTAAATGTTTTTCCATCAGCAGATACTGCTTCTTTTCCAGTAAATTCCTGCCAGCGTTTTACGATCACATCACAATATTTGGGGTCGAGTTCAATCATGCGTGCGGAGCGGTTTAGCTTCTCGCAGGCGATAAGTGTTGAGCCAGAACCGCCGAAGATATCCAGCACTAAATCACGGCTTTTGCTTGAATTTTCAATCGCCCGACACACCATCTCAACTGGTTTCATAGTCGGGTGGAGATCATTCACATTCGGTTTGTTATAATTCCAGATGTCGCTTTGATTTCTATCGCCACACCAGTAATGTTTTCCACCTTCTGCCCAGCCATAAAGGATAGGCTCATACTGGCGTTGATAGTCTGACCGCCCGAGGGTGAAGGTGTTTTTTGACCAGATAATGAAGGTTGACCAATGCCCACCACTATCTGCAAAAGATTTCTGTAACGTGTGCAATTCAGAAGATGACATGCAAATGTAAATCGCACCTTTGCAGACTTGCACCATCTGCGTACATGCATCGGTCAGGAATTTCTCAAAATTATCTCCCAGATTATCATTGAGTATTTTTCTGCCAGCCTTGCTACCTGCTTTTTCTCTTATTTTATCCTTTGCCGAACTACCGTAATTCACGTTATACGGTGGGTCGGTAAAAACCATATCTACCAGAGAGCCATCAAGTAATAACTCAACGGATTCAGCATCTGTACTGTCTGCACATAGCAAGCGGTGTTCTCCCAAAATCCAGACATCACCAGTTTTTGTAACTGCAACTTCCGGCACTTCGGGGATAGCATCATCATCGGTTAATCCTTCTGTTTCATCTAAAAGCAGCTTGTCCAGCTCATCAGGGTCAAAGCCTGTAAGCTCCAAATCAAATCCACTATTTTCTAAATCACCAAGCTCTAACGCCAGCAATTCATCATCCCACTCGGCTTCTTCATGGGTACGATTATCTGCGATGCGATAGGCTTTGACCTGCGCTTCTGTTAGTCCTTCTGCAATATGCACGGGTACTTTTTCAATGCCTAAGTTTTGTGCTGCAAGCAGGCGTGTATGCCCTACAATTATCACGTAATCCTTGTCCACCACGATAGGCTGGCGGAATCCAAACTCCTTAATTGAGGCTGCTACTTTAGATGTTGCTGCTTCATTGTGGCGTGGATTTCGGGCATAGGGAATCACCCGATCAGTGCTGATCAGTTCAACTTTCATATTCGTACCTATTTCGTTTTTTAAGTTTGTGCGTTTCGTTTTCTGTTTTTAGAATCTCTTTATCCTGCAAGGGTTTGCGAGATTTCAAACGAAACGAAATGCGTTTTTATATTCTGTGACTGCGGAAATCCTGCGGCAGCGGCGTACCCGTAGGGGCGACCCCACAGGAGTAACTATTGATTTTTTAAGGCTTTCTCATGCGGTTGAGGTAGAAGCGCAGGTTTGCTGCGAACTCCTTGGCAAAGCGTGTGCGAACAGTGGTCTGCATCACCGCATCGTTCTCTTTCTGTTTAAACAACTGTTTCACACCAGGCCCCCAGAGTTGTTTGATAGGTAGGCGTTTGCTTGTGAGCCTGACAAACACACCCTTCTTGCTCTTACTTCCAGCCTTAAACGGTGCGATAAAACTGTTCTTATAGGTCTTGGTCTTGCCCCAAGCCTTCGCACGTACACCGCTGGCAGTCTGCCGAGCCTTAAATGCAATCAGACGCAGTGGCTTTCCGCTGGCAACGATCACCGCCCAGAGCTGTTTGCGGTTGGCTTTTGTGGTCTTCATACGGCGTTTAACATCACCCTGTCGTGCGTCCATTTGTGGTGCAATATGCTTGGCACTCGCAGTCCTGCTGCTCTCTGCCACACGATTGAGGGTGCGCACCGTTGCTTGTGGTGTGACCTTATGTTCAAGCGTGCTTAATCCTCGCCTCAAACGCTTGAGGTCGTTGCTTACTGTGACGTTGAATGACATGATAACTCGTGATTTTAGGCAATAAAAAAGCCGTGGTTGCCCACAGCTTCTGTTTCGTTCAAGGCTGCGTTGCTCGCAACTCTGCCGATTATGTTTACCAACATAGGGCAAAAATGTTGCAACTGTCTAATAGTTTCTTTTGTAAGCGTTTGTTTGTCATAATAAAAGTAGCTATGTCGGTTTATGACGCATTAAGTTTTACGGCAATCTTCTCAAGGGCAATCACCCATTTGCGCCATGCGGTAGAGCGATTGCAACCCAGTTCCCAGCATATAGGTTTCCATCGTACTTTTGCAGCACGTTTCCAGATAAGTTTCCGCTCATCAATTTCGAGCCAACACATCCAGTCAAAAGTCTGTTCAAGCCGTGAAATAGCATCAGGAGCTGCTCGCAAACGTATTGGCATTTTCTCCATAAACATCTTTTCTCGCTCGCTATAAACCATATCAGGCCAAGCGTTGAAATACCCCTGTTGTTTGACAGGCGGTAGTTTCTTGAGGGTTGATATCGCTTCCTCAAAGTGATCTGCTACTTTGCTTGCTGTCCATTTTTTATCTGTCATGCTGTTCTCCGATTTAATTGCGCGTCCGAGTCCAGCTTCCTAAAAATATATGGGGTTTTGGATACCCCATTATATATATAATAGATAACCAGGAAGCAGGAACGTTTGAAATATAAGGGTTTTTTGCCGTAATCTGTTTTAGGAAGCAGGAACGGAGCATTTTTGAAAAACATGTTGTCTTTCAGGCTGTTACGGTAATTTTCTGCCTTTTTGAACTCGGAATTCCTGATCAGGAACGTAGGAATTAGGAATGGCGTATTTTTGCTAAAACCGTTGATATGCAGGAGTTTGAAGCATTTTTGGCGATTTTCTCCGTTCCTAGGAATTGATTTCAGGAAGACAAGCAAAAAAGCCTTATGAATCAACGTTACTGGTAGGAACGGAGATTTCAGGAAGCAGGAATGACGGAGGCAATTACTGGTCATATTTTACCTCCTCAGCACCATATTTAAACTCGCCAACTCCTTCTGCAAATGGGCCACTTGGTGTATCTAGCCATTTTTCTTCTTTTGAACCGTCAGCTCTGCCTTTGATAAGATATTTGTCGTTGAGCAATTCTTGCGTGACTTTTTCCAAACGATCTCTGCCCACATTATGGAAGATAATTGGTAGGCGATTGCGTTGTTTAAATACACCTGTACCACCTGTATGTGTGAACGGATGCCCATTGCGAGCAGATTGTGCAACAGCAAGAATAAGGCTGTTTTTTAGCTCATCATTTGAGATTTTTACGTTCTTCAAACGGTCAGTTATATCAGCAAGAAGTCCTGTGGATTGACGCATATATGTACGGATTGTGCGGTCGGCAGGGCTGTTGGATTTTACAATTGCACCTTGATATATCATGTTGCGTTCGAACTGTTTTGAGAGTGCTTTAAACACCATATTTTGATGATCAGAAGATGCTGGCCACATTGCATAGGCTGTGCGAACACCATCTACCAAAGCACTAGTGCCACGGATTGCATCACGAGCCTGTTCAGCAGTTGTGATAGGTTTTCCACCTGCGGGTTTTCGCATGTGATGGGCGATTATTAATGCCGCTTCTGTCTTGGTGGCAAGGCTTGCAAGCAATCCTGTCGTGAAGCTACCAGCAGCAGGATCGGCATTGACATCAGCGTGGATAAATGACGATAGCGGATCAAATACAATCAGGCGTAAATCTTTTATCTCCAGTAGTTGTTTCTCAATTTCGTAGAATTGCTTTGTGGCTTCTGGCCCTGATTTTGTAACATTGACCAGCGGAAATGCACCACCTGCATTTGGCAATGGAATGATGATTAATTTGTCAGCATGGTTGAGGTAGTTTTGCTGTGGATCAAGCCTTTCAAGTCGGCGATGGACTTCACCTTTATCATCTTCTGCGGTGAAGATTACTGCTGTGCCAAATTGCTGAACTCTATTGCCAAAACAAATAGGTGCAATATTTGTGCTGACTTCTGGTGCTGTTCCTGTAGCGATTTGCAGAGCAAGATGCAGCGTCAACATGCCTTTGCCAGTATCACCCATAGCAGCTAGAATTGACACGACTCCCATCGGGAATGTGCTGTCGACAAGGAATTTCTGAATAGGTGCAGAGCCAGAATAAGCAGTGGCTTTCCAGTCTAATAGAGATAATGCTCCGCTTTTATAACTGGTTGCAGTTTGCAGAAAACTAACGATATCAATGCGATCATTCACCGCATCTGCAGCATCATATTTTTCTGCCCAATTATCTGGTGGTGTCAGGATTGAAATTGAGGCAGCAATATCTGATAAATGCTGGGCTGCATTCTTTGCATATTCCTTGCCAGCGATATCATTATCAGGCCAGATGATGATTTTCTTATCTGCCAGTGGCGACCAGTCTGTTTTATCAAGTGGCGCTTTTGCTCCATTCATCGCTGTGGTTGCTGGGATTCCTTGTGCGATAAGACTATCAGCACATTTTTCACCTTCAACAAGCACGACTGAATCCGCATCTTTTATTCCAACCTGATTATAAAGTGGTCGGGTATCGGGAGATTTTTGCTTGCGAGATTTAACATCCCAAGGGCGGAATTGCTTGCCTGTGGGCGTGTCATAGCGATAAACACATGCTAGTAAATTGCCATCACTATCGGTATAATCCCATTTTGCAGTATGTTTTCCAAGCTCATCTACGGGTGCAGATGTCGGAGCTTTTCTGCTAATCGGAGCATGTCCTAACCAGCTTTGAATATCGCTAATCAGTGCAGGGAAATTACTGCTGGTATCAAAGCCTTTAACTTTTGCCCAAAGATCAAAGATATCACCACCATCACCTGTTGCAAAATCATGCCACATACCAGCTTTTTTGCCATGCAAGTCAACGATCATACTACCGCCAGCATTACCGTTAATATCACCAATAACAAACTGATTATGGCGAATTTTACCAGCAGGCAAGAGTGAGTGCAGTACAGACTCCAGCCGACCTAGTAGCTGATTTCTTATATCTTCTGTGGAAGTATTTTCATGCTGTTTTGCTTGCTGATCTGTTGCATCATTAAAGTCATTCCATTTCATCTTTGCCCCCAACAATAATCTTGCCATGAGCAGAATTTGCACTCATAAAATGTTGGATCAGTAGTAATGCGAGGCAAGACCTCTCCTGCATCAGATGCTTGTAGCACTTGCACGCCTCTGTCACTCATGCTTTGAGCGATCTTGCCATCAAAGGGGATTAACTCAAAATATAGCTCGGCTGTATCCTTATTAATGGCAGTAAAAAGTGCAGGATTCTGTGATATGCCAGCAACGCTACCCTCCATATACGCCTGATAGGTCGCAATTTGCGCTGCATAAACTGGCTTTGAGATTGCCAAGCCCTTTTTAACCGTGTCTTTCCACGACTTGTTATTGAGGGATTTACACTCCCACAGCATCGGGAATTTCCAGTTAAACTGCGGTGGAGCAACGTTGATAATTCCGTCAACATGACCTTTAATTTTACCACCAGCGACAGAAAACCCAAACTGCCCACCGTCCTCTTTCTCAGTATAAAGCTCAAATTTTGCATCTCGCAGCCATTTGATTGCCAAGTCCTCAAACACATGACCAGCTTCAAATATCCGTAGTAACTTACCGTTAAATTCTCGCCCTTCATCTTTTGGAGTGTGGAGATATTCATACTGCAAAGCACGGATACAACTTACCCCAAGGCGAGAGCCACCAAGATAGTTGCGGCTTTCCTGCAAGGCTTGTTTCTGCTCAATTGATGTATCAATCATCTCGCTAATTTGCTCCGATAATGTAGGTCTATGGTTATAATCTAACATTAAAATGGTATCTCCTCAGAGCCTTCTCGCATGGCATCTTCATAAGCTGTTACGACAACTTCAATGATGGTTAGGGCTTCCTCTTTTGAGAGTGAGCCGAAAGTTCTGGCAAAGCCTAATTCCTCGACATATTCACCAAAATATTTTAGGCAGCCTTCCATGCATTTTAGTTCAAAATCAGTTGGATCAATCATGCTGCGCACCTCACACATTTCTGGATTCTACCTTTGTTAAAATGAAAGGTAATTTGGGCCGCAGCTTGATAACGAGTCATGCCAAAATCATTACGAAACTCTGGTGGCAGCATTTGCAGTTGCTTTGCAGTGGCGGATTTACTATGCCAACTACGAGTTTTATGAGCTGTTTCATCAGTTTCATTATCGTTGAGCCAGTCATTGGCAGCGGCTAGACAAACCAGTCTTTCGCCAACAGATAATAGATGTACAGATCGAGTTTTTAGACCGCCAACCGCATGCCACTGACCTTGCAGATAAAATATTCCACTCCAAGCGTTGAAGCCTGTTGCAAGCAAAGAGGACTCATCACCAAACAGGTCGCACCAGCGGAAGGATGAGCGTTTGAGTAGGTCAATTTCTGACATTACAAACTCGCCGAGTTCAGAACCCTCCTGTTCCTGTGGTACTTTTTCCCAGACATATCCGCACAGTGAGCATTCTTGCGTGGCGATCGGAACTTCCGCTCCGCATTCGGGGCAATCTTTCGTTGGAGCTTCTCCGTCAGATTCAACTCCAATAAGATTTATATCCTGCTCCAATGAGCCATGCATCAGGCTTGCAGTGCCAAAATCCAGCACGATACAATCCGTTTTTACAATGCCAGGGAAAAGCTCTGGATCAACTGTGCGAAGCCCACGCCCAACCATCTGAATCATGGTGGATTTATAGGAACTAGGACGCAGTAATATAACGCATGATGTCGGCTGATAATCCCAGCCCTCAGTGAGAACTGCGACATTAACAATCACCTGTGCATCACCTTGTTCATAAGCATAAAGCGCAGCTTCACGCTCTTTTCTGCTCAGCTCACCATGGACTATAACAGCTGCAATTCCAGCCTGATTAAAAGCATCCGTAACATTTTGTGCATGGTCAATCGTGGAGCAGAAAACTACAGTTTTTCTTTTCCCCGCCTTATCTTTCCAGTGCTTGATAACAGCATCAGTGATAGGATTCTGATTCATAATCGCATCAACATCCGCCATATCAAAATCGCCAGCGGTACGCTTAACATTCAGCAGAGCATCTTTTGCACCAACATCAATTACGAAAGTGCGAGGCGATACTAGATGCCCCGATAAAATCAGCTCTCCGATACAAATTTGATCGCCAACATTATTGAATATCGGACGCAATCCCCTGCGGTCGCCACGGTTGGGAGTTGCCGTCACACCAATTAATTGCAGGTCAGGATTGAGGTCGTAAGCATGATCAATAATCCGCCGATAACTATCAGCACGGGCATGATGTGCCTCATCAATCACCAGCACATCAAGCTGTGGCATGGCTGCAATATTCTGCTCTCGAGATAGCGTCTGCACCATTGCAAATGTAGTTTGCCCATGCCAATTCTTATCCTTTGCATCAACAATAGAGGTGCTGATACTCGGATTAATCTTGCAGAATTTACTCTCATTTTGCGAAGTTAGCTCGTCACGATGAGCCAAAACGCAAGCCTTAGCGTCATTTTTGCCAAGCAACTCACCAATTAAGCCCGAGAGCATAATAGTTTTGCCAGCACCTGTTGGAGCAACCCCAAGCGTGTTGTTATGCTTGCCGAGAGCCGCAATACAGCGCTCGACAAACTGTTTTTGTCGTGGTCGTAAAATCATATCTGCCTCCAAATATTACTGCGCCCAACTAGGACGATTTGGGTTGGAAGCAGGTTGAGCAGCAGGATTTTGTGGTGGTTGCTGATGATTTACAGCAGGTGCAGCTTGCCCTATAATCGCAGCGTAATCCTTATGATCAGGCGTTATTGCCAGCTTGATTTCATTTTTAGGATTGCCATGGACATCTTTGCCGACATCAATTTTTGCTACAAATTCAATACCGTCTAAATCCGCAAAACTATTGATACGCCTTGCTGACAGAGCCTTATCTGAATTATCCTTAGCTGATAATCCACGAGCAGAATTGAGGATACCCTTCACAAAAGATCTACCCATATTCGTCCAATCCGCCCCTTTTGGGCTATGTAGACCAATCAAACTCCAAATTTTACGCTTGGCATATTTTCCGTCTAGCACCACGAATTCCGCATTCAGATACACCGCACCAGTGTCACCGCATGTGGCGTATCCACCAGTCCAGCCCTGTGCAGGGTCGTCATATCCACCAGGCTTGATAGTCATGCGCACCTTGGCAAGCGTGCCTTTTGGGATTATGTCATATTCTTGTTGTTCATCTGCATTGTTGTAATCGTTCCAATTAGTCATTAGTTTTCTCCTGAATTTGAGTTGTGTATGTAAGTCTTTCTGAAGCTGGTTTTGCGGTGGATTTTATCTTCTCCATCAACCGCCCGAGATGCGGTTCTTCCATCATCTCCAAACGTCCAGATCTATCTTTTGCGGGGTAGCCTTGTGGGTTGAGAGTGTGATTGATAAAGGCTCGAAAACTTCCATCTTCGCCCTCAATCTCACACATGGTAACCACCTGATCGACAATACCTGGTAGCTCTAAACCAGTTTTTGAACCCTCAATTTGCGGTACAAATATCTTGCGATTAAAATCATCGATTTTTTCGTCCAAGATTCCCACAAACCAGATGTTTTTGTCTCTGGTATGTTGAAGGTGCGTCAGCCAGCCGATCATCTCCTGACCTTGCAAACCGTAAGCTCCACGAGTATCAGGTTTGCCAGTTTTCTCGGAAAATGCTTGTGGTTGACCTTTGCACAAGCCAAAACACAAACGACCTGCAACAGTTATGGAATCGATAAAGATGGTTTGATATTTATCTAAACCAGATGGATCACCGAACTTTTCACAAACAGCATCAAAATGTGCCTGTGAATATGGCTGATCATCTCGTAGCGCAGGATTTGCACCACCGATAAACACCGCAAAATCACGACATTCCTGCCAAGTTTTTGGGCGGATAGTATCGCCAGCCCAATCCTCAACAGCTAAATCACCAGCTTCAAGATCAAAAAATAGCGTAGTTTTAGGATCGAGAGTCCATAGCAGCGAGGTTTTGCCGATACCAGATTTACCGAAGATGCAGCCCTTAATACCACAATTCTCTGCCAGCCTCTCATCTGCTGAAATAATTGGAAGTTTGCTCATGCTACACCTCCATCACCAATAGTGATTTTGATAGTCGGAAGGCTGGTTTTAAACGTGCGAGCAGGCTCAAAGATTTTGCGAATATGCTCTGGCCATGCAGAATATTTACGCTCCGCAATTTTGTAAGCCACATCCACATACTCGGAAACTTCATCACCATTACTAGCGATATCCTGCGTAATCTCCGCTAGCTTTTTCTGATTCCATTCAATGCGTTTTGATACGGTAGAGCTAATTTTATAGCCCTCATCCATAACATGAACAGTGCCAGATTCCTTACCAGCATCACGCCGAGCAACCGCAACTGCATCCTCATATTTGATACGAATAGCACCATCAATCCACTGCTTGAGCTTTTTAGCGTCAGCCAATGTTTCATCAGCTTCCGCCTGCAAAGCAACCAGCTCATTGATAGGAAGTGCCGCAATTTCACCAATAGGAATCTGCGGAATATTCTGTAAATTTACCTGTTCCATATCACACCTCCCTTTGTATTTGAGTTTCAGGGAGGGAAGATGCTGTCTTTTCAGATTTGTTAAGGAAGCTGCTTTCATTCTCAAAAGTTTTGATTGCATCTTCTGTGTAACGGACACGCCCACCGATTTTCAGGTATGCTGGCCCCATATCAAGCCACCGCCATCTTTGCAGTGTCCTGTGAGAAATGCTCCACCGTCTGGCAAGAGCTTTTTCAGATAAGTAAACTGGTTGTTCCATATTTAGCCTCGTTGTTATCTAGGTTTCTTGCGAGCAACCACTGCATCGCAATATTTCCTTATTTTACGGGCTGTTACGAATAACTATATGGACAGACGGAAAGTTTGTTGTGACATTTTGCAATAAAAAAGCCCCGGATTTCCGAGGCTTCATTTGTTACTTGTGACATCTAAGATATTGCTTGTGACATATGGTCAATTATCCCCTAAGTCAGATGCCGACATTACTTCTATTAGGTTGGAATTTAGACGATATCCTTTTCCTTGAAGATTTTCTATAAAGCCATCCGTATCAAATACAATGCCTTGATCTGCTCCTAATCTTTGCGATAGTTCATTTCTGAATCGCCGAATAGTTTGCCGGAGAGTTGTGTCATCTATTTGAAGGGTAGATGCTAATGTTCCAGAATAAATGCAGGCAATATCATCAGAATCACTCTTTTTACCTTCTCTAAAATTATTTATTAGAGCTTCTACCAGCTTATAATTAGCCCCTTTAACTTCATAGTTACCTTTAAACAGTAGTCGTTTATTTGTGCTATCAAAATAAAAACGGCAAGGCTGCTTATCAAGATTATCTAAAAATCCTTTCATCTGATTTTCAGTATCTGCAGTTTGAAAATCAATGGTTTCAGATCTATTGAAAAGTACAGATAATAAAGAAGTTGAGGGCAATGTTCCGTCAACCACTCGTTCTTTATGTTCTTCAAGCCCTTGCTCCATCACATTCATTACATCATCAGAGTGTCGTTTATAAAGATCAAAAATTTTATCCTCCGCCTCTGCTGATGTTAAATCTGGAAATTCTGCCAAAGCAGAAGCTATTTGTGGATGGTCGGTTACAAATCGTTCTTTTGTGAGGTTTTTGAAATCTCTAGCAAATTTAACATAATTGGCTGCCATATTAATTTCGCCTTTCTCATTACGATAACCAGTAAGTAAGTCAATGTTGTATTTATCTGCTGAGTCATGCTCAGCAAGATTTGCCGCCAAGATACCAAACCTTCTATCAATGCACTGTGAGCATACCCCGCAATGATTTTTTGTTTTTGTCCACGTTCTTGGTCTTGTGCAACTGTTTGTTTCTTCAAGCAAATCATGACAGTCATATTTTGCGATTTTTTGTGTTACTTCTGACTTTGTCAGCCATTGATACGGATGTTTAACATTGATCTCTTTGTCAAAAACCGTAGAGAAAATCCTTATAAACCCATTTATAACTTTGGGGTGAGTTGTTCTTGTTGCCCTGCTGCCCAAGACATCTTTTGTAATTGGAAGATTTAAGCTAACAGTTCCATTCTCATAGAATGAAAATTCATCTTTGCCGTATAGTTTAGCAATAGTCATTCCTAAACATGCAAATAAGAACGACCTTGTTCGTTGTGTATATTCTGGTGCTGTAGCATTAAAATTATGTACCTTTATCGATATATATTGGAGCTGTTTTTCATATCCTTTGTCCTTCAGGCCATCAATTAAGGTTTTTTGTACATTTTTTACTTTATTAGCAGAGTGATGACCAACAAGCGCTACTTTACGTTTTCTATCAACAATGCTTTCAACTGCACCTGCAAATGAATCAACGCCACCAGAAAACAGAGCAACTTCATCTGGTGTCGATGGATCATCAGAAAATTCAAAATAAGGTGTAGCCTGTGTTACAGGGTTTTCTGCTTGCACAAATTTAAAGCTATATGGTTCTCCTGCAAGAAACCCCAGTGTTTCTTCTAAATTTTCACGTAACTCAGCAGAACTCCAAAGCTTAAGATTACGCACTGGAATTATAAAATTCATCAGCCTGCGCCAGTCTTTACCATAGTCTGTAAGAAATTCAGACCCTCGGCGTATTTGCTGATCGGCACAATAAACATAAGCTGCAATTTCAAGCATATCAAATACAGCATCAGGAATATTTTTGAGAACTGCTTCTGATATGGACTCAATTTTTAGCTCTACACTTTTATTATCACCCTGAACATCAAGCCTGATGATGCTATCATTTGGCATTTGTTTAGGGGTGTCAACACCACCACAGAGTATATTAATTTCGTTCATTTGCTTCATTCCTGAATTTAAATTCTTTTCTCATTTTATCGATAGCAACATGTGCAAAACCATTAACATCTTTTTGGGTTAATGTTTTTTTCTGATTATACAGTGCATTTGCATTCCAATCTCTAGCAAAGGTTCGCATGATAAATGATGCCTCTTTACAATGTCGATCAAGGCTCTGGTCAAATAAAGTCATGTCTGGAATAGAATGTGAGAATCCATTATTTCCCAAATGGTTTGGCAACTCTCTATCTATGTAATATTGGATATTGTTTTTAGCTAATGTGGCAAAGAAGTTTTGAGCTAAGTCGCCAAATCCTTCGGCTGTTGCAGATTCTTCAAGCTGACGATGAACTGCGCTTTTAGGCTCTTTTAGAAAATCCATCTGCAGTGGTGGAACAGTCTTTTGCAGCAGGGTATTCAGTGCCGCAATACCAGCCTGTTTTGCTATATCACTCAGGTCAGTAATATTCTTTGAACCATCTCTTTGTGTATTTTCTATTGCCCCATCAAATCCAACGATAATATCCGTTCTTGTTGGGTTATCGGGTACTTGTATACCAAGTTTTGCTAATGCTTCTGAAATATTATCCTGTTTTGCAGCTTGGGGTATCTGGCAAAGTAAATGAAGTGCTTTCTGAAAAGCGGGGTCATTTGTAGCAACTGCAAAGCTTTTATCACATGCTTCAGCAATACGATCTGCCAGCTCAGCGACAGATATATTTCCATCAGCTAAATACTGAACAATCTCCTTCCACTTCTTTGAAGCAGGTAATTTTCCAAGTCGTACATGTCCCATGTAATTGTATCACTTTATTTCGGCTAACCTTCCTATCAGAGTTTAGCATAATTCTTTTCTCATAATTTCTCATAAGCACCCAGATTATATAAGCTATATCATAAAACATCAATTTTCTAGTAATAGTTGAACAAAGCACGACAAATAATCTAAAAACCAAACATCTCCTTCTGCTCTTGCCAAAGATGTGGGATTGGTTTTGTCATAAAATCTTGAAGTTTTAGGCTTCGTGGTTGTTTGCCGTCTAAAATGGTGGTGATAATATCTGGGGCGACATAATTCAGGCGGAGGATTTTGCTGAAATATGAGATAGCTACATTTTCTTTATCAGCGAGATGAGCGAGTGTTAGGCGATTATCTTTTTTGAGCATTTGCTGCCATTTATGGGCTTTGGCAAAGGCTTTGATGAGTTTCTGGTCATGGTTGGTTTTGCTGCTTTGTGGGGCATTTGTTGGCAGAATAACCATGGCTGCACCGCCTCGCTTTTTCACCTGCATCGGGATAAATATACTGATAGTTTCATTATCGATTTGTCTATATTGTGCCTGCATTTACGCTGCCTCCAGTTCCTGTTTTAGTGAGTGAATTCCGTTTGAATATATGCTGATATCCATGCCTTCAGGCGTGATTGTCACATTCTTAATCAGCAGATGAATAATGCGGGCTTGTTCGGCTGGGAATAATTCTTCCCAGACTTTATCGATGTTTTTCAGGCTGGAAATAACTTGATTATCTAGTAGATCTCCTGCGGTTTGTGCAATTGTTCTGGCGATGATTTCTGGGCTAGTGAGGAGTTTTAACACCTGCATTATCACCGCATCTTCTGCCTCTGACGCTGATATTGTACCGACAGGGCAATTCTCATTCACGCCACGTTGTTTGCTGGAACAGACATAATAACGATAACGTTTGCCCTTTTTATTAGTGTAAGTCGGCGTCATCAACGTTCCGCAGCAACCGCAGGAGAAAATTCCTTTTAATAGCGGTGGCTTTGTCACTCGAGATGATGGCAAAATAATCTGCGTTTTTCGCTTAAAAACCTCTTGCACCTTATCCCACATATCTAGCTGGATAATTGCCTCATGCTCGCCATCATAAATATTATCTTTGTGCGATATTTTTCCTGCATAAATCGGGTTTTTAAGTATTCGGCGGATTGCTTTTTTCGTGAATTTTCCGCCCTTATGCAGCTTGCCAGCTTCTGAAATCCATGTTTTAGTTGTCCGCCCCAGCTCATTCATATCTCGAGCTACTTCTGTAGGAGATTCCACTTCCAAAAATCGCTGATAAATAATGCGAACTAGCTTTGCTTCCTCCTCATTGATATGCAGTTTTCTATCTTTTGGATCATAGCCAAGTGGAGGATTTCCGCCCATCCAAATACCCAACTTGCACGATGCCTCAAATTTATCCCTGATACGCTCTGAGGTGAGCTCACGCTCATATTGAGCAAAACTTAGCAGGACATTTAGCATCAACCTGCCCATGGAATCCGAGGTGTTGAAGGATTGTGTGACCGCTACAAAACTGCAATTATGCTCGTCTAGCAGTTTAATGATTTCTGAAAAATCCAGCAATGAGCGGGTTAGGCGGTCGATTTTATAAACCACAATGCAGTCTATTTTCCCATCCCGAATATCTTGGAACAATGCCTGCAATGCTGGTCGTTCAAGATTGCCGCCAGTAAATCCACCGTCATTATATTGTGTCGGCAGGCACTCCCAACCTTCTTGTGATTGGCTTGCGATATAGTTTTCGCCTGACATGCGTTGGGCATCAAGCGAGTTAAATTCTTGCTCCAACCCTTCCTCATGAGATTTTCTGGTGTAAATTGCACAGCGTGTTTTAGGTTTGTCCATTTATGACCTCACTTTAAAAAATGCTAATCCATTCCAGCGTGTGCCTGTGATTTTGCGTGCGATGGCTGACAGGCTTCTGAATTTCTGTCCGCCATATTCAAACCCATCACGCAGCACCTCCACTTGATGCATCATACCGCCATGCTCTCGGCAAATCTTCGTGCCAGGCATGAGGTCGCTATGTTTGCCACCTGCAACTGCTGTTTTACCTTTGGAAATTGAATCCAACTTTGTTCTATATTCCTCTGGCAACCCACCAATCGCCAGCTCTTGTAGGCGATAAGCTATCTTCGGTTGGAGCTGATTTTTGCTAGCATTATGGTTGCACTTATCATCGAAGAGGCTGTTATAAATCTCTCGCATCTCCGCTGATGTTTTGTGTTCTAAATCAAGCACTTGCCTGATAATTGTCTTGCTCATTTTACGCCTCCATTAGGTTCAATTTCGGTTAGAGCATGAACGCTTGGATGGGCGTTGAAGTCCAGTAAAATATCTCTATTTCCACTTGTTTCTCTGATAGTTAGTCGCCTTATGGCGGTGGCTAGCAGACATGCAACTTCATCAATTCTATCTTCTGTGATTATTTGTGTGTTTTGCACCTGCGACCGCCTTCAAAATAGTGTGAGAACTTTTCTATTTTTGAAGGATATAGGACGTGCAGAAAGTTACCAGATGACACAAATACGCAAGTTTACCTTTGTGAACGCACTCTTTTATGTTTGCTATAAATCACGGATAGGCATTTTTAGAGATTCGAACCAATCAGCGTAAAGCGTTGATAGATATAGCCTCTACCTAAAAGCAAAAAGAGAGATTGGAACGGAGAAAGGGAGAGAAAACAGATCAGAATGCTGTTTTCAGCGGAAGATGCACCACAAGAAAAGAGTGATTAAAATCAAACGCAACACTCGCAAAACCTTACAGATACTGGGCTTTTGAGGATAATATAAAATATAGAAATTACCACAGAGAGTGGGTTTTTAGTAAGAAAATGGCGGAGAGAGAGGGATTCGAACCCTCGATAGAGTTACCCCTATACACCCTTAGCAGGGGCGCGCTTTCAGCCACTCAGCCACCTCTCCGTAATCGACAAGACTAACTTAGGCTAATCTCTATATAAAAAGCTAGGTACAAACCTAGTGGGCCGCAATGTAAGTCTACATTAAGGATTTTGCAAGCTCTATTTTTACTTACTAAGTTTAAATTCTATATTTGATATAATTTCGCTACCATACCCAAGAGTGACCTCATGTTTTTTAGGTGCTTTAAATCCAAGACGAGCAATTTGCTCTGGCGAAACTTGGATAATATATTCCCCTGGACGCACGAACTCAAATAGATAAAAGCCATCATATTCAGTTCTGACTTCAGAAACAACTTTACCAGTAAGTCGATTAACTAGTTCCATTTGCACATTTGATGCAGCTTTTGATTCGTCACCAAGCACTCTAAAGACTGTTCCGTCAATTTCTCCTGTAGCCACCAATGGGAAATCCAGTTCTATCACTGAACCCGCATGAGGGATTATCTCAACACCTTCATTTACGGGAATAAGATATGGATCATCTAACGATGATTTATCTAGCCATATTGATGTTGGAGTATCAACAGTAAGCCCTGCCGAGAAAAGAGCACCATTTTTATCACTAAGCGAACGTAAAGCAGCATTATTAGCTCTTACCTTAGCATTTTCCATAGGGCTATCGCCATCACCAAATACTCCATCACCATCATTATCTATAAATATATTTGCGGAAACTATTCCAGAATTAGAAATATTATTAGCAAATGTCTTAAAATTGCTTGTTTTTGGGTCATAACCTATCCCAAGCGAGATTGAGAGCCCAACAGTAACCTCTCCGCTATCGTCATATACGCTATTTAGACCTAGCCTATAATTTTCCATAAGTCGGTTAAGATTCATACTATATGTAGTACTATTATTAATCAGAGAATGGCTAACACCTCCACGCAGGCGGAAGTCCTGTCTGACAGAATAGTCACCTGTTAACATGATATTGTCAATATCACTTTTGGGGAATATACTATAGCTTATATCACTTCTAAGCGAGAATTTACGCGATGTATAATTAAGAAGCATATTGCCTTTGAAAACGTCATCACCATAACCGCTTGCCATAATATAGCTTAGATTATTTGATATATTATAGCCTTGCATAAAGGCTGATAGCCTATTTTCTATAGTTGTTTCTGTCAGTCCA